>Ga0183098_10273_pt1 | contig 145250 bp, 117 predicted proteins | sample BioMet9_FD_128884 | JGI IMG/M metagenome (GOLD analysis project Ga0183098, IMG submission 128884) | Microbial communities from bioreactor (seeded with sewage sludge) at Lawrence Berkeley National Lab, California, USA - Biofuel... | ecosystem: Engineered > Bioreactor > Anaerobic > Unclassified ...
CAGAATTCGTACAGCAATAATATAGCATCTTCAAAAGTCCGAATAAACGGGGGTTTCTTTCGGCGCGGCCAAAAGAGAGGGCCCAACGAGAGAAAAAAAGACTTGAAAAAGGTTATCTAATTTTCGTCGGGCAATAAAAAAGGCCTCGATTGCTCGAGACCTTTGAAGTTCAAAGACAATTAGTCGCGGAAGGCTTTGTAGGCGCCGAATAAGGCGAGGACGCCGGCTAAGAAGGCGAAGACCGATGAAGTGATCGGAGCCGCGCCTAAGGTGATGGCTTCGGTCGAATTCGTCGGATTGACCGCCCGGAAGAGACTGACCGAGAGCAAGAAGATCACGCCCGCGCCAATCACCATCAAAGCGGTGAGAAGGTAGACGATGGTTTGAACTTTGCCGAAGCAGAAGGCTCCAACGAACGCCGCTAAGAAGCCAGCACAGTAGAGCGAGAAAGCCACAATCAGAAGCGGAACGGCGCGATAAGCGTTGTCTTGCGATCCGAACATGACTTTGAAAGCCGAACCGAATTCGCCGCCATAGCCCGCCGGAGTGGCGAAACAATTGGCGAATAAAACAAAGATAGCAACGGCGATGAATAACGCAGCGACCAGACCAACGATAATGTTCGTTTTCTTGCTCATAAATAATACCTACCGTGACTAACTATACCCTCGAGCGCGCGAGGTGGCAACGCCTTATTTCTCCAAAAAAGATATCCTCAAGGGCTATTTGCGTTTATCTTTAGATAAGAGATAATAAGTCCAGATGAAACAGAAACGTTTAAACCTCGCGCTTCTTTGTGGGCTCGGCGCCATGGCTTTGCCGCTACTTTCCGGCTGTGGAAATTCGAGTGGGGCCAAGCAAGCCCACTATTACAAAGTCGATTATTATACGGATTTCGCCGGGATTGATTATTCAAAAAAGTTCGATCCGACCACGCAACCGGACATTTCTAAAGCCATTCTCGTTGGTCACGATTACGTCTTGGCCTCGACGACTTCTTCCCGGGCCACTCACTTTGGCGACGATAAGATTTATGATCCGACCCATAAGACCTCGGGGCATGAGGCCTATGACAAGATTTCGCTTCAAAATGCGATTACGGGCCATCACTATTCCTTCAAAGGCTGGAAGGGGACCTATGGGCAATATTCGAGCCAAGTAACCTCGGCTCCTCAATCTTCAAGTTCAGCCAATACCAGCGGGGCGGCGACCTCGGGTGCCCTTCCGATCAAACGGGTCGCAAGCAGTAGTGCCGCCTCTTCAAACGGTTCAAATAGCAGTACTTCAGTCATCGAGTGGACCGAAGGTTCAACCATCGACCCCCAATACATCTTGGGCGATTGCAAACTCTATGCCTATTTCACTTCGGAAATCGATACGTATACCGCTCGGTTCTATAACTGGGATGGTTCGGTCATTACTAGCGCCCAAGGCGATTACAACAAGACCATTGGGGAATTATTGACTTTGAGCGACCCAAGCCATGATTTGGGCAATGACCCTTACTACAAGACTTATGCCTTTGCCGGCTGGACCAACAAGACGGACCCGAGCGACCCCAAAGTCTATACAACCGCCGAACTCTCGGCTTGGGCTTTAACTTCTGACATCGACTTCAAGGCCAGCTATACCGAAACCACGAACGCCTACAAGGTGAGCTTCTACAATTCGGATCTAAATGGCAGCAATTGGGTTCAGGCGGCCAAGATTGGCGAATTGGGGAACGTGACCTATGATGGCCCGGCGGATTTTACGCATGCCACCATCAGCGATCCGACTCAAGTCGATGTGAGCGGAAATCCTTTCTTTGCCAGCGCCATTCCTGGTCAGACTTACCAATTCAAAGGCTGGACAGGCACCTATGATTTTTCGCTCGATTCCAGCATCGCGGGGAAGAGTGTCGACTTAGCCCATCTTCGGGCGGATTGCTCCGTCCGCGCGGTCTACGAGCTCACCACGAATACCTTCACGGTGAAATATCTGGAAAAAGCGGCGGATGCCGGAAGCAGTGAGGACGTGCTCCTTTATACCGACACGGTCGATTATGGCGACACCAGTTCCTTTAAAGGCACTCTCCCAACCGTGAGCAACAAGACCTTTGGGGCCTGGACCAACCAAGCCGGGACCGCTTTAGCGAGTCTCTCCAATATTCAAAATAACCTGACCGTGTATGCGTCTTACACCGATACGACCCTCACGACCACCGATGCGGTGGCGGGGACTTTCACCTATACCTTTGATACCGCTTTATCGGGTTATACCCTGAGCGTTTTCCAAGCGGGGACCGACTTGGTTCTCGATAGTTCCGACTGGGGGCTAGCGAGTTTCCCAACCCTTTATCCATTCAAGGGCGTGAACTCTGCGGTCTTCTCAGTGACGAATCTCACGGCAGTCACCCTTCCTTCAAGTGTGATCGAAGTCGATTCCAACGCCTTCAATGCTTGCAAAGCCTTAACGAGCATTGATTTTGGCGGGAACGTGAAGGCGTTAACTTCCTCGCTTCTCTCGGGCTGCATCGTTTTAACGAGTGTGACGGGCTTAGCTTCGGTGACCAAGATCGAACAACGGGCCTTTTACTCTTGCGTTGCCCTTTCTTCGCTTAGCCTGCCCACGGGGTTAACGAGCATTGAATCCAATGCGTTTGACTCCTGCACGGCCTTAACCAGTTTATCCCTGCCTAACGGTTTACTAAGCATCGGGAGTCGGGCCTTCCAAAACGATGTGAAGCTTGCCAGCTTATCGATTCCTTCCACGGTGACCGCTTTAGGTAGCTATGTCGTCTTTGGTGACACGGCTTTAACCGGGGTGAGTGTCGGGGTGAGTCAGGCAGTGGCCCAGACTTTGGCTTACGATGCCAAATGGAACTACGTGTCTTCGACGAACGCCCTTCCGATCACTTACGCTTAAACTATCTTTAGCCAAACAAAAAGGCACTTGTCAAAGTGCCTTTTTTCGATACAGGGGTTACTTCTTTTGCGAAGAATCGGCGACTTTCACATCGGCAACGACTTTGGATTTTTGAATTTTGATGATGAGCCAAATCGCGGGAACTAGCGCGAGGAGACAAGCTCCAATCGTTACCAAGAACATCCATTTGTCGGGGGCACTCTTGGTCTCGCCGAACTCCACGTATTTATGTTGAAACGTCGCTAAGGAAGCGTAGCTACCGATAATCATGGGAAGCAAGACGGCTCCGACCATCCGGACCCCCTGAAAAAGCCCGACGTCTTGGTCGGGGGTTTGGTCACGGAGTTCGGCCCCTAAGACCGCGGTACCGATGAGATATCCACTCATGAGAAGAGTTCCGCCGACGATGCACCAAACTAGATCGGTGAAGCAGAAGAGGATGACGGCGCCGGCGGCCATGAGAACTACCCCGGGGATCAAGAGTTTTAGTTTGCCGATTTTATCCATGAAGAAGCCAAGGACGATAACCAAGAGGGACGCGACTCCCATGATAATAATCATCGCGAGAAGGTAATTATTGCCGAGCGCGACACCGCCTTGGTCGGCGGAGTTTGTAAAGTAGACGATGTAATAAGGCATGAAAGAGTCGGTCGCAATGTTGAAGAACATAAAGGCGAGGAGGGTGATATAGAAAAGCGGTGTTTTCTTAATGGTCGAAGGCCGGAATCCATACACGATGTTTTTCATGTAGGAGCGTTCGCGGTTCGGGGCGATCTCGTCTTTCGGAATGATAAAGAAGGCGGCGATTCCGATGACGGTGACGATGATACCAAAGATGAGGAAGAAGAGGAACCAAGGCTGAGCGGAACGATCGGCAAAAGCGGTGGTGTCTTCGTTAGTCCCCTGCGAGGTCGGAACTCCAAGAAGACCGCCGATACCGAGCATCGCGGCGACCGCAAAAAGCGGAAGGACCGAAAGAATCGCTTCGACTTTCGGACGGTTGTGCTCGTTGGTGATTTCCGTGACGTGGGCGTTGAAGCAAGCGTCATTGCTAGTGGAACCGAAGAATGTCATCACACAGTCGACCACGATGTTCATAATTCCGGCGAGGAGGAACGAATTGGTGACGCCAACTAATCCTTCCATGTTATGACGGGACATCACGCCGAAGAGGAAGACGGTTACACCCCAGATCACATAACCGCCAGCGATGAAGATCTTTCGTTTGCCAAGGCGATCGCTTAGAACTCCCATAAATAACGTAGTGAGCGTGGCGGCAACCGCTGATGCGATGGTAGTCCAAGTGATGTAAGTCGCCGAATGGGTTTGCGAATAGATCCACGAATTGATGTATTGGTTTTCGACCGCCCAGGCCAACTGCCCGACAAAGCCAATCAAAATAACTTCAAGCCAACGCTTCCAGCCAAATTTGGAAGATTGATTCATAAATGCCCCTCTTTATTTAAGTCAATTATACGAGTTTCGACAAAAAACGATGAGTGTCAATCAAAATGGTCCGAGAATGAGGTAAACTATCAACGTATGGAATTCTTTCGCTTTGCCGCCCTCTTCTTCACTGGCGGAATCCTGGGCTGGATCCTCGAGCTCTTTTTCCGACGCTTCGTCAGTCAGCATAAGTGGGTGAACCCCGGCTTTCTGACCGGGCCCTTACTTCCGCTCTATGGTTTTGGGCTATCCGCGCTTTATTATCTCAGCGAATTCCCTTATGACTGGGTGGGTCCCGTTTGGGCTCAATATCTGGTTAAAATCCTTTTTATTGGTTTAGCGATGACTTTGGTCGAACTGATCGCGGGTCTTATTTTTATCAAAGGCATGAAGATCAAACTTTGGGATTACAGCAATCGTTGGGGTAATTTTCAGGGGATCATTTGTCCTCTCTTCTCCCTCATTTGGACGATTTGCGGAGCCGGTTATGTCTTCTTGCTTCATCCGCTTTTTAAAACTTACACCAACTGGATTTTCGCCAACCCGATGCCGTTCCTTTGGGTCTTCGGGTTTGTCTGCGGGATCTTGGTGATCGATCTCGGTTACAGCTTTCAACTCGTGGTCAAGATTCGGAAAGCGGTCTCCGAAAAGAAATTGGTGGTCGATTGGGACAAAATCAAGGCTTCGTTCCAGCTGCAACGCCGCCGGTTGAAGGAACACGCCCCTTGGATTTTTGCCTTTACCGCCAATACGGAAGAATTCCGGACTATGATTGCGAATTACAAGGTTGAGTTGAGCCAGGAAGTTGAAATTCGCAAAGCTAAAATTCGGGCGAAACTAGCAGCCCGTGAAGAAAAGAAAGCAGGTAAAAAATGATTCTGACCCATCCGGTTGATTGCACGCAACTTAGCATACCCGTGTATGTGTTTTTCGGGTTATTTTGCGCGCTCACTATCGTCGAATGCATCTTTGCCTTCCTTGAAAAAGAAGGGCCGCGTAAGATCATCAAACCCTTCTGTGTTTTGATGCTGGCGGTCCTCGCGATTATTTTCCAACCTTCCGCCTGGCTCATCTACGTTGGAGCTTTGTTCGGAGTTTTGGGAGACATCTTCCTCATCTGGAAACATAACCACGTGTGCTTTGGCTTAGGGATGGGGGCCTTTCTTCTTGGCCACATCGCCTACATCGCCGAAGTCATCAGCATCATCTACCCTTCAATCAGCTGGGGCTATTACGTGGCGGGTGGTTTCTTGATTCTCGCCTTTAACTTAGGCTGCTATCACATCACGAAGAAAGTGGTGAAGGATGGCAAACTCGCCTTTGTCTCCAATATTTATCTTTCGGCCCTAGGAATGGTTCCGATCACAGCGTTAGTCGGATCCTGCGTCGGCTATTTCTCTTATCTCTTTTTGACTTTCTTAGGCGGCTTAGCTTTCATCGCCAGTGATTCGATTCTGGCCTACACGATTTTCACCCGCGACATCAAACGTCGTGACTTCTTCATCATGGCTTTCTATCTCTTAGGCCAAGCGGGTATCATCTTTGGTCTTTTGCTTAGCGTAGCGGCTCTATAAAAAATAACGGATTGTTGGTCCGCTATTTCTTTTTAGATGGCTAAGTAAGTCATCAACTTCGTGAGGGCTTTGGCCCGATGGCTATATTTATTTTTGGTCGCTTCATCGACGAGACCGAAGTCGGCGTTCGCCTCGGTGCAGTGGAAGAAAGGATCGTAACCAAAGCCATGATTTCCTTGGGCTTTTGGAAGGAGCGTTCCCTTGCAAATCCCTTCAAAATAAAGGGGTTTTGCCGTGGGTTTTTCTAAATAGCAGATCACGCAATGGAACTCGGCATCTCGGGAATCATTCGGTTTCAGTTTGGCGTTTAAAGCCATCCCTGCCTTTTGATAGTTGCCGTCAAAAGTTGCCGCGTAACGCGAACTATGAAGTCCTGGAAAATCCCCGAGCGCTTTCACTTCAAATCCGGAATCGTCTGCGATGACGGGGTAGGGTACTTTTAAGGCGAGAGCTTTCGCTTTGATGAAGGCGTTATCAAAGTAGGTGGTCCCGGTTTCTTCCGGTTCGCTTTCGATATTGAGATCTTTCGGCGAATAAATGACGTAGCCTAAGGGGCCAAGCATCTCCCGATATTCTTTTAGTTTTCCCGCGTTATTGGTGGCCAAACAGATTTCTTTGTTCATTTTTTGGCCTCACGGTCATGGACGATGATCGTGACTTTTCCATAGGTGTCGCGACGGTTCACGTCTTGGATGATCTCGTCGATGTGGTCGGCCTCGATCACGCCTTTATCGGGATCCTTGATCGATTTGATGGATCCTTTGATCTTGGCGGTGATGATGTCGCTATATTCAAAGGCGCCTTCGCAACCTTCCATCACGCAATCTTCGAGGGTGAGATTATGGCTATAGCAAAGCGGTTCTTTGCCCCGAATGGTGCAACGGACGAGTTTCAGATTAGTGCTGTACCAGCCTAAATAGTCGACGGTGAGGTCGCTATCGTAGATCGTGACGTCCTTGCAATGAAGGAAGGCGTCTTCCGAAACGATGACCGAGTCATGGATCTCGCCTTTCTCGATGTACTGGAGGGCGTTAGGTCCGGTGCAGTTGGTTTTCTCCATCTTGACGTCTTGAGCACAGAAAAGAAGATATTCGCTTTGAATGATGCAGTGGTTGAGATCGATGCCGTGGCATTTCCACCCGGCTTCGATTCCGGAGATATAAGTATCTTTGCACAGGATTCCAAAGCATTCCCGGATCGCCTTGTCCGAATAGATTTTGCCATCGGAAAGACTCACAGCCTTGTTGTACCAAAGCGGACTTCTTGACGCTTTAGTAAAGGTGATGTGGTCCAGTTTCATGTCCTTGCAGTTCCAGACCGAGTAGGGAAGATCGAACGAGCAATGGGTGAGCTCGCACTTTTTGCATTCGTTGACCGGAGATTCGCCCTTTTCGGTTCCCCCGAAAATGACCCCCTCGATATGGAGAGAGCTGCTATGGAAGAGCGGACGGGATCCGCTTAATGTTTTGTCTTTGATTTGTTTCATCGTTCTTATTGTGCCATAGGTTTTCTTTTTTCCTAGACCTAAAACACGAATCCTCCCAATTTGGAAATAAAAAGCCTCGACCGTTAGAGGGGGAGGCACGCTTCCTTATGATGGAGCAGGTGACGGGAATCGGACCCGCATAACCAGCTTGGAAGGCTGGTGTTCTACCACTGAACTACACCTGCAGTTAGCTGGCGGACCATGGGGGATTCGAACCCCCGATCTTCTCCGTGACAGGGAGACATGTTAGACCGCTACACCAATGGTCCGTAGCGGGAATTAATATACCACAAGGCCTAAAGAGAAGGAACAACAAAAGCGAAAAAGGAAAAGGAGTCTTTTCCTCCCCAAATAAAAAGCCCATGGGATAGAACCCATGGGCCTTTCGTCACTTTTGGAATCGGATTATTTCACGCCGGCGAATTTCTTCAGGGCCGGTTCGGGGATATAGCCGACTTGCTTCCGCAACGCTTTCCCGCTTTCGAAGTAGATCAGGGTCGGAATCGAATAGACGTCGAATAGGGAAGCGACTTCCGGATTCTGGTCGACATCGATTTTGAGGACCTTGAGGTTCGGGTTATCCTGCGATAACTTTTCCACTAAGGGCGAGAGCATCGAACAGGGGCCGCACCAGGTCGCGAAGAAATCGACCAAGACTTGGCCTTGGCTAACTTCTTTTTCGAATTCGTCTTTGGATGAGATGTGAATAAGCATTAGGGTTTCCCTCCTAAATCAATGACCCAATATTAGCCGAAATACAAAGAAGATAATAGCAAGATGCACCGGGAAGTAGGAATACGTCACAATTCGGAAGGCTTTGTTATCGGGTCCGCGTTTCCCATTATATAAATAAAGGAAGATCAGAGCGAGTAAGCCATAAGAGGCGAAGGCGTAATCGTTATAGGTATCGAGATTGATGTTGGCGTAATGAAGGCCCCAGAATAGGAGGGTGAACAAGAAGAAAAAGCCCATTCCGACCAGATTGACTAAGCCTCGATAGGATTTGGAATCGAGGAAGGACGTGTATTGGTTTTCGGCTTCTTCGCCTAAAGGAGCAAGGCTCTTTTTGGCAATGACGGAAGCAAGCTTTCCCGCATAAGAGAAACCGACGGTAATGAGTAAGCCATAGAGGTTATATCCCGCCCGGATGTAACGGGGAAACCAAAGGATGGTGATGAGACTATTGTAGTTCTCGTAAATCCCGGTTCCGTAGGATAAGCCAATGTAAGCTAAGGGCAAGAGGGCGAAAAGCTTCTTCCAACCTTTACGGCTCAGGCAATATAAGAAAAGGGCGTCCATGAATAAATCGGTCAAAGGATCGGGCTTAAAGGAAGCCCCCATGAACTGAATCAGCAAAATTTCGCCGGCCAAACTGACGGCCCAGACTAAACAGATCCGCAAGAGATAACGAATCGGGCTATGAGTCTTATTCATTCCTTCGGCCAGCATGAAGGCAAATAGAGGGAAGGCGATCCGACCGATCCCGCGGAAAATGTAGCCGGTGATGAATTGAGGTGAATCGCTCGCTGGGAAATAAGAAATGAGAAATAGCCCGATGTGGTCGAGAGTCATGAAAAGCATCGCGAAAAGTTTGAGAGCGAATTCGTTGAAGATCTGGGACCGTTCTTTCATGAGAGTGTCCTTTATTGATGATAAAGCAGATAGATCGAAACGAGGACCGAGATGAGGTTGTTGGTTATGTGGGCTAAGGAAGAAGCCCCGAAACCGCAGAAATCGTAGAGCAAGGCGAATCCCACTCCGGCGAAGATGTAGGAGGGGATATCGACTAATTCGACATAAATCGCATCGGTTCCAATCGCGTTCCAGCCAAAGTGAATCAAGCCGAAAACGAGTGGGGCGATGATGTAAGCGGCATAAACGTTCCAGCGTTTCAAGAAGCCAAATAGGCCAACCCGGTAGGTGATTTCCTCGGCGATTGGAGCCATAAAGCAAAGCAAGAAAACGCAAAGAACCGGCGAGGCCTTAATCATGGCCTCGAGCGCGGTTTGATTAGCGTTTGAGGTTGCCCAGGGCCAGAGAACTTGGACCAAATTTCCCCAAAGGATTGAACTGAGGATCAAAGCGATACCCCCGGCGGCGCCGAAAGCGTAACTCAATCCGTTTTTGAAGGGCTTAAATAACTCACGCCGGTCCGACCAATGGGTGATGAAGAGACCGATCAAAACCAAAGAATAAGCGATGGTGGTGAGCTCCAAGGAGGGCCAAGGAGTATTGAGCCATGTGTTCGCGTCGGTCACCGTGGTGTTGGGGTTGGTGGCTAAAAAGATTTGGCTCATCACGATTGAAACAATGAGCCCAGCGAGTTGAAAACCCGCCCAGCCGACTAAGAAACTGATCAATTGGCGGGGCCAACCACAATGGACGTGATGCTTGAAACTTTGAGCTTCTTTGAAATAAGGCCCGGGTTTTCCGCAATGGGGGCAGAGAGATTCGGTCGGATCCATTTCTTTTCCGCAGGATCCACAATAGGTTTTTTGAAAAAAGGCTTTCATAAACAATGGACACTATATCATGTCTCGCGCGGGTGTAGCGCGCAATTCACCCATATGGGCGCCTTGCGCTCGCGCGATTATTTGCTCATAATTAGTTAAACCTTAACGAGAACAGTTTAATGACGGCTGAACAAATCACTAATATCGTTACGATTGCCTGCTGGGTCGCTTTCGGCTTGGTCATTGCCGTTTTGGTTCTCTCGTTCGTTCGCGGTTTGTTCCGCGGCTGGAAATATGGCACTTATCGTCTGATCGCGTTTGCCGTCCTTATCACGGTGGCTTTGGTGACGCTACGCCCGATGGCAAACTTCATCGGGGGTCTCAATTTTGAAAATCTGAATCAGACTATTTCTTTCACGATGAACTCGAAACAGATCAGCGCGAAATTGACGACGCTTTATGAAACCGGTAAAAGCATTATTGCTCAGGTGATGACCGCGGCCGGAGCTTCTGGGAGCCCGGAGGCGATTCAGAATTATGCGCTTGCGATGTCGCAATCGCTTGTGATGTTGCTTTTGCTCTTCGTCGATGGCTTGCTCCTTAGTACTTTAGGTCAGCTCTTTGTTCTCTTGCTTTGGCACATTGCCTTCAAACACATCATCCCGGTTGAGAAACGGAAGATCAAAAAGCTCCGTTGGGTCTCGATGCTTGAAGACGGAGTCATCGGCTTGGTCGTTCTTGCGATGATGCTTTTCCCGTTTACGGCCATTCTCAATTCTGTCAACAGCCACTATGAACGCGACGACAATGCCAGCAACAACGAAACCGTGGCTACCTTTACCGCCGCGATCGACACTTACAACGATTCGATCTTCTCTAAGGTTTTCTTCAACTGGACCAAGGGCGATGGCACCGATACCTACGATACCCAACTCGTAAACTTCTTGACCCATGGCGACTATAACGGGGCCAAAGCCGATGTGGTGGCGACGGTCGGAACGTTCACCGATGTCGCTAGTCTCGCCATCAAATCTGGCCTGATTTCGCAGGATGGAATCCAATCGGTTCAGGTTGGAACTCTCCTCACCTCTGGGGCGGTTCCGGAGTTGCTTTATACCTTATCGGATTCGGATTTGATCACCAATGTTCTTCCGGTCGCGGTCGCGATTGCCACTTCGCTTGATCCGGTGAAGGAAGTGTTAGGCGATGAAACCTGCACCTACCTTGCTTCATCCACGGTCAACTGGAACCAAGAACTGGGCAACCTCGCCAATATCTACGTTAATCTTCTGGACACCGGCGTTCTCGATAACTTGATCGATAGCCAAGGCAATTTCAAGTTCGACAAAGGAGCGATTACCGCCTTATTCGACCCGAGCTCTGCTGTCTATGGCGCCCTTCATTCGGCGATGAACTCCTTCGATAACTCCAAGATTCTCTCGCACCTTGTTTCCGGCGCTCTATCGACGGTGGTGAATAAAGAGGGCGAAGCCAAAGACGACAAAGATAGCACGATTCAATTGATCGATTTCTTGCCGAAAGATAAAGCGGGCAAAGTCACGGCCGCTTCCCTTTCGAGTGTCGACTGGGGCCAAGAAATCGTGACTCTCTATGACGCTTTCTACAAATTGAATCTTATCGATTCAACAATTCTACCTGGTCTTTTTGAGACCTTGATTCCGGCCACAAGTTCTTCTTCGAGCAGTTCCTCGGTCACGACTCCGCTTTATCTCGACCCGAAAGGGCAAGCCAGCAGTTCGTCTTCTTCCAGTGCCTCCAGTGATTCCAACCAACTCCTATCGTCCTTAATGTCGCTCATCGCCGAACATGGTGACGAAATGAGCAGCATTCTGGTGGGCTCAACCGACGGGGAAGGTCACTTGGCCGGTCTCAATAGCGATAACACCGCTGCTGGGGGCTGCTTATTCGATAGCACTCTCATCACGACCGTGATGCCTTCCTTCGTTCTCTTCTTAGGGGATGCGGTCAACACGTCGATGAATCTCGACTCCACCCATAAGATTGATTTGACCAGCATCGCTCAAAAACTCACCGGGGAGGATGTTGCCAGTTCCCGCAAGAACTTCAAGAGTGAATTCGCGGCGTTGTTGAATGTCCTGACCCAATTCAGTAACAAAGCGGCCGGCATTTCGTTCCTGCTCAATATCGCAAACACCCCGGGGATTTATTTCGACCCGGATGGCAATTTCGACAGCATTGACCCCGATTTGCTTTCCGTCCTTGAATCCGTGCTCCAAAAGATGGATGGTTCAACCATCCTTTCTACGGTTTTGCCGAAGATCTTTGATAGTTATCTTTCCGGCACCGATTCACCCTTAGCCTCTTTGGGACTTCCCGTCACCTTTAATTTCAAAGTCCCGAATTTGGGCACGGAACTCTCCAAGATTCTCAAAGTCTATGGCGATTGCCCCGACGTTTTCTCTTCGGTCACGGCGGCGGGAACCGGCAGTACTTCCTCGATCAATTCTCTTCTCAATAACACCGAAGAATTGGTCGAAGTCCTTGACCTATTTGCGAACTCGCCGATTCTGAACCCGGTCGATTCGAAAAACGTGGCCAACACCAATTTCTATGCCGTCCTCAATATGGCATTTGAAAAAGCGGGCTTAGCCTTCTCCATCGATCCCACCGAATCGAAATTCGCCAATCTCCAAATCGGGAATTCGACCACGCTGGATGGATCCTACATTCGCGACCGCAACGGCAATCCGATCTACGATGGTGAAACCGGCAAACTCGGGGTTGTCTTCTCCGTGATTGGAGCCTCGGGTGTAGTGGATCAACTCGCCAGTCTTAATGGAGCAAGCACGACCCAAGCGGTCGACATTATTTCCAAACTCGATATCGTTTCGCTCTTTAACGCGATTGATGATTCCACCATCATGTCTTCGATCGCTGGCCCCGCTCTCGATAAGTATTTCGCGAGCGTCCTCGGTCAAGGCGAGCTGATTTCGAGTAGCGGAACCTCTTCAACTATCACCGCTGATGCGGATGGTACCTATACCCTTAATGCGGTCAAAGGAAACTATTACATCCTGCTTTCGGGAAGCGAAGAAATCAGTCACTACAGCTGCACGACATCCGGCTCCTATGTCTTTAAGAATCTGACTGCGAATGGCAGTTACACCCTCGAAGTCCGCGCGGTCGACCAGATGGACAAGATCTCGTTCAGCAACGTCACCGACTGGTCGAAAGAGGGCCGCAGTCTCAAGACTCTTGTCGATTGCGCGGTGAGCGTCGGCGATTTAAGCAAACTCGATTTCCTCAACACCGATAGTGCGACCATCGGAAAACTTTTGAAGTCCCTCGCTTCTTCGGGCATCTTCACCCAGAATGGCGAGTATGTCTTCCCCGATTATATCTACCGTAAATTCGCCTCGAGTTTAAGCGGCGATACCTTGGCTTACTTTGCCGATGAAGGCGTGAGCGCTAGCGCCCTTTCTTCCGCGAGCACTTTGAGCGAGAAGATGGCGTTAACTCGCCAGCTCCAAATCGATTTCAAATCCGTTAATACCGAGGCGGCCTGGACCAATGCCGGCGGGGAAGCCGATGCTTTTGCCGCCGTGATCAAGAACGTGATGGCCGCGGGCGGAATCGATGCCTTAAGTAAACTATCCAGCAGCAAGGTGGCTAGTTTGGAGTCACTGCTCGATAGTATCAACCAAACTTCTTCGGTCAGCCGCGTCATTCTTTATAATGCCATCTCCAAACTTTCGACCTCGCTATCCGGCGGCAGCAATTCGATCGACTTCTCGCACATTAATGCGGGTTACCTCTATAACCCTGAGAAGCTAAGCGAGTCCACCCTCGGCACTTCGACCACCGTGAATCCAACCGAAGCGGAGCGGGCGGCCGAACGTTTAAGCCGGACCGCCGAAATCGCGTCGCTGAAATCCATCATTGAAGTGGTGGCGGATCCGACCTATGGCATTTTGAATAGCCAAGGCGAGACTGATATGAGCAAGATCAATCTCGGAACCGTCTCGACCGAGTATTTGTTAAGCCCGCTTCTCGACAACATGGCTTCGTCTCAAGTCTTCAATTCCGTGAAATTCGATCAAACCACCATGGGCTCTGATAGCTATGGTTATTACCTCCAAAGCGATAACAGTCGCGTTCTGAGCGTCTTCGAATCGGCGATGAGCCAACTCGTCAAGACGACCAAACTCTACGACTACAATAACGCGGGAGCGACCGATTACGACGACACCCTCCCTCTCAATAGCAAGACCGCCCTCACGTTGCCGAAGATGATTCAGGCGATCAATAACTGGGGCAGCTCTTCGACTTCGGGCTCCGTCATCGAAAACTTGGTGAACCTGGTGAATCAGCTTCAGACCTCGTCCTTTATTGATAGTAACGGCAACTTCTCGACCGCTGCTCTTAGCGACGTCTCCACCTATTTCCAGGGCTCGGCGAGCCAAGTGAATGCCAAAAAGACCGAACTCCGAGATTTGCTGACCTCTCTTAATGACAGCGAACTCTTCTATCGGGCTTTGCCGAGCAAACTTCAGACCGCGCTTAATGACGCCAAGACCAACGTCAGTTCGACCATCACCAATGAATTAGGCTATGCGAATGCCTACTGCATGGTGAGCGGCTCCGATTATTTGCCTTATTCTTCCGAAGCGAATTTAACCGTGAATGGCGTTAACTATAGCGAAATCGATGGCTTAGTCGAGATCATGGCCAACATGGCTTCCTTAAAGGGAGCCGATACCGCCAAACTTTCGTCCATTAATCCGGATAAGACCACTGAAACCCTCGCTTTAATGGAACAATCGGGAATCTTTAATAGCACCGTCGTGAGCGGTTCTTCTGTCGTCGCGGATAACGGTTACACCTGCTTCCAACTCGTGACGAAAGACCTCTATCAGATGGATGCCTTAAAGACTTATCTCTATGATTGCACGGTGAACGGATCGACTTATTCTGGCAACCCGAAAGATATCGCCGCTTATCAGGCCGGAACCTATACCAGCGCCGAGACGAAAGCCTATTATCTCGCTAAGAGCAACTTCCCGGCCTTAGTACGTCCTTTGGATTACGCCAATAAGACGACCTTAGCGGCCCAAGCCGAACTCTTAACCAATCAAAAGAATGATGGCTCCTCCTTGAACGCGTTCCTTTCGAGTTTGGAAGAACCGGCTTATCAAAGCGTCGTCTCCGATTCCAACCTCAATTTCGCCGCGATTTCGACCGATCAGATCTCGGGGCTGCTCCGGGCGATGAACCAATGCGATCTCTTCTACGACTTAGTCCCGAACGCCGTCGCCAGCATTGCCAATACCGATGAACTCAAAATCGCCGATTCGTCTTCAGCGGTTGATATTAAACTTCTGAATCCGTACTTCTCCTATTACCTCCAGGCGAATTTAACGATCGGAACGACTGCGAATTTCTCGGCCCGCTTCTACGATGAAGAAATCGATAACCTCGCCTCGATTTTGGGTTACATCAAAGCCAATAAGGCCTCGCTTGAGAACATGGATATCGATTCAGTCGATCCCTATATGGTCCGCAGTCTGCTCCTCCAGATGAATGATTCCTATGTCTTCCATCTCGGTGGGGTCAATAAGAACGCGAGCACTTATGACGAGAACCCGACTTTCAATAACACTACTCACACCTGGGTCGCGGCTAATGACCTCACGGTCTTTGAACAGATGATCTTCCGTCTCTACAATAAGTCGGGATTAAGCGATCGGGCCTATTCCTCTTATTACGATTACCTTTCGTATTATCACACCTATGGCGCGACCGGTTATGTCATCAAGCTTCATGATGAGATCGTGAAATTTGAGAACGGAGTGGGCGAAGGGCTTCACCAAGGCGATTGGCTTAGCGAAATCAACGCGATTACGACGGATTGCGTCACCCACGCCGGAACTTTGGAAGATCCTTATGTCGGGTTACTTTGGACCGTTCAGAAGATAGGAATCACCTCGGGAACCTCGATTGCTTTTAACCCGTCGAGTTTGCAAAACTACGCCCCGGATAAACTCAATAAGTTGCTCTACGCCCTCAATAACCTCGACATCGTTGACGATTCGCTAGTCTATACGTTAAGGAACCTCCTCACGACCACGACGGAGGCGAAGACGAGTAACGTTACGGCTGACGGGGCTGGAAATTATCTGCTGGCGAGCCCATCCAAAGACCACACCTATTCGCTCTATACCGATTATGGCAATAACAATCAGACTTTGATTGCGACCTATACCGCGAGCGATTCGACCGCATATACCTTCACCGGTTTAACCGCGAATAAGGGCTACACCCTCGAAGATGCTCAAAGCTCAGGCTTCCAGCTTAACCGTTTCAGCAACGATAGCATCTACGGGGTCAGCAATTCGAGCAATACCTATACTTACACCAACCATCAGTTGGGCGCGCTTTCGATCGCGATTACCTCGAATAGCAAGCCGACCGAAGTGGTGGCGAAGCTCGGAAGCGATACTCTCGATATCACTTCCAACTGCATCGTGACGACCACGAGTGCCGGTTCCACCAATATCTACACCTATCATTTCTCGCCTTACGAGATCAATAGCTTGCCGGTTTATGCCGAGAGTTATACCTTCACCGGGGCCGATACGATCACCGAAGTGTCTTATGCCTACGATAGCCCTGATTACTTCCGAACCCAGGCGGAGATGCTTTCCACTCGGTCCGAAGCCGGCCTCAGTTTAAAACTCACGACCACTGGCACCCCGACCATTTATGGGGTCGATGCGAATCATCAGAAGACCGCGCTCGCCTTAACTTCGACCGGGACTCAGCCCGAATACGTCTACGATTTGAGCGGAACCTCTTATCTCTATTACAAAGTGACGAGCTCGGCGGAAATCACCGCTCTGACTTATAATGGCGATGATCAGACCTTAAGCAGCGGGACGACGACTTGGAACAGTTCCTACACCAACGACATCGAAGACTTGACCGCGATGCTCAATTCGCTTTATCAAGGAAGTACTTACTTCAGCTTCGATGATACTCATACCCTTCAGAACTTCTTTAATGATGGTCACTCGATCGAAGGGATTTACCGCTTCTTTACCGACTGCAGCTATTACAACAACACCAACGACCTAACCGATGGCTCCTTCACCTATCAAAGCCGCGACGTCATGATGCATTCGATTCTGAGCTATACCTATTCCGATTCCACGTTCCCGAGCGGGGTGGCGGTCAGCCTTTCGAGCAATCTCGGCGGAACGAGAAAAGCCGGTGATCTCTCAAATGTCCTCACTTCGCACCGCCGGATGGAAATCTTGGAAGGCCTCTTTGATGATGAATCGAGCAATGGCACCTTCACGAACAAATGGTTGACCGCCGAGACCTCGTGGCTCGATAAGTGCGTCGTTGACGCTGGCATGCTTCAGGCTTCGCTCGACGCCTTTTACACTTATCAAAGCGGCACCGATTCCTATATCTATAGCGGGGATCAGACGACCTATAGCGCCGCCTTGGCCCTTATGAGTAATGCCACGAATTCCGTCAAACTTAACGCCTTAATGTCGTCCTTATTCGCTAACCCGAACCACCCCGAATGCGTCCCGCAGATTGGTTCCCACATCTTGGCGGGTCAATTCACCGAATGGATGAATCTCCGTTACGAATACTTGGTCGCGACCTACGCCTCGGTCTTCCAGACCTATCAAAACACGGTCTATGGCACGACAACGAAAGATGTGACGACCAGTGCGATCCTTTCCAGCGGTCAAACCGAAGCGACCTATTGCCCCGATCTTTATAGCTACTATTCCAGCGCGACCAGCTTCCCCTATAAGTTCACGAACCTCTACGCCAATAACTGCGCTTTGATGTACGCGACCGATGAAGCGGTTCAAGTGGTGGCCGGCTTAAATGGCTACAGCACCAAGAGCGCCTCGGAACAAGATGCCGCGAAGACGGATACGACGAATGCCTTCACGGATTTCGCGGGTCTTACGAGCGGCTCCAATAGCGCCAAAGCCTTCATTGATCTCCTCTACATAGCTGACCTCTATCCTTACATCGCCATCGCCGGCTTCTACAAGGTGAACGTGGCGGTGCCGGTCACTTATGTCGACTTCAGTCAGCCTAACGGCAACGGCTTCCTCAATACCTCGACGGCAAGCGTCGCCTTTAGCTACACCAGCATCGCGAGCCTATTTGCCTAATGAGCTATCTCCCTTTAGAAGAGCGTCACGCTGAAATTTCGGTCCTGCATAGCCGCTTCCTTGTTTTCGTTTGCCCCCTAAAAAACGTCGACGATTTTGCCAAGCGCTACGCTCAGATCCACCGCGATTTCCCCGGGGCCGATCATTATCCTTATGCCTACAAGGTCGGGATCGCCGAAAAAGCCTCGGATGATGGCGAACCTTCTGGAGCGGCTGGCCGCCCCTTTCTTGGACTCATCCAAAAGAAAGATTTCGATCAGGTCGCCTTGATCGCGGTCCGTTATTTCGGTGGCAGTAAGCTCGGGCTCCCCCGGCTCACCCGGACTTTCCTGATGACGGCGGTCCAAGCGGTGGAAGGATTACGGATCGGGCAAGAAGAAATCGGCCATCAGGTGAAGCTAAGCTTGACTTATCATGATTACGAAAATCTCCAAAAGAGGGCCGAACGGATGGGGTTAACGCTTTCCGAAACTTCCTTTTCGTCAAATGTTGACCTCCTTGTGAGCGGGGATGCTACAATCTTCACGTCCTTATCCGCCTTAGGAATTCCTAAGGAAGCGATAACCGATTTAGGTCCCATCACGACCATTAAGGAGATTAAATTATGATTCCTGTCGATGAATTTGCTGAGCGGCGTCAAAAGCTCTTTGACCAGATGGCCGAGAGTTCGATTCTTGTGGTTTTCTCTGGGGTGGCGAAGTCATCCTCCGCGGATGAGTTCTATCCCTTTGAAGTGAATCGGAACTTCTATTACCTCACCGGGATCGATCAAGAAGATTCCGCGCTGATTCTCGTGAATTCGGAAGGAGAACGGCGGGAGTTCCTCTTCGTTTCGCCTTTTGATCCGGTCAAAGAAAAATGGTATGGCAAGCGGTTAACGCCGCAAGAAGCCACGGCTAAGTCCGGCATTCGGAACGTGCTGCTCAATAACGCTCTCACCGCCAAAGTCGATTCGGCCCTGAGCGATAAATTCTATGAGTTCGGCGAAATTCATACCGTCTATCTCGATCTTGAGAAAGAACAGAAGATCGCCGAAGCGACGACCACCCACGAATACCAGGATTCCCTCCTCAAAATCTATCCGGGGTTAGCGGTGCTCGATTGCTATCCGCTCATCGTGAAATTACGGCTTGTGAAATCCGAAAACGAAATCAACGAACTTCGGGCGGCGATCCGCCATACCCAGCTCGGCATTGCCGCGGTGATGGCCTTAGCCCGTCCTGGCGTCAAAGAATACGAACTCGCCGATGAGTTCCTCAAAGTCATCAACGACGATAACGGCTATCAAGGCGTGAGTTTCCCGACCATTATGGCGAGTGGAGTTCATGGAGCTTGCCTCCATTATCCGACCCCGCTTGATATGGTGAAAAAGGGTGACTTAGTCCTGATGGATTTAGGGTCGCGCGAGAACTATTACTGCGCCGATATCACACGCACGGTCCCCGCGAATGGCCACTTTGATGAACTTCAAAAGACGGTCTATGAAATCGTGCTCGGCTGTAACAAGATGATTGCTTCCTTAGCTAAACCCGGCCTCACGATTAAGGACCTCCAGAACGCGACGGTTGAGTATCTCGGAAGCGAATGCCTCCAAAAAGGCTTAATCGCCAAGAAAGACGATATCGTGAACTATTATTTCCATGGGATCTCGCACCATATCGGTCTTGATACCCATGATCCGGGCGATCGGACCGCGCCACTCGAGCCGGGAAATATCATCTCGGATGAACCAGGCCTCTATATGAAAGACCGGGGCTTAGGCATCCGGATCGAGGATGACCTTTTGATCACCAAAGACGGTTGCGAAGTCCTGAGCAAAGACATCATTAAAGAGACGAAAGATATCGAGCTTTTCTACAAGAACCGCTAATGAATGAACAAGAAGTCCGCCACGCGATAACCACCCTCCCTCGGACTTCTTTTCTTTCGTTTACGGTCGCCGTGAACGCGTCAAAAGAAACCGTGCTTGGGGTCAAGGTGCCTTCCTTACGGGCTTTCGCCCACCAAATCGCGGGCGATACCGATCCTTCATCTTGGCCGATTGGCGAATCTTTTGAACTCGATCTCATCCATGAAGAAATCGTTTTGGCCCAAGAGAAGAATGAGCGAAAACGCTATCAATTCGCGGCTCTTTTCTTAGCGAAGACCGATGGCTGGGCTCTGGTGGATAATCTCGCTTCGCAATTCAAAATCAAAGATTTGGATCTCGCTTATTCGATGAGTCAACGCTTCGCTCATTCCCCTCATCTGTGGGTTCGGCGATTTGCCTATAGCCATCTCATCACCTCGGCCAAGAACCTTTCGGCCGAGCATCTCATGTCTTTAGTCGTCTTAAACGAAGCCGTCGACGTTCAAAAGGCCGAAGCCTGGCTTTTGGCTGAAGGACTGATCTATCATGACGAGGCCCTAAGAAACTTTCTTAGTCATTGCCCCGATAGAGCATTAGTTAATCGGACCATTCAAAAAGCGGTGGAATCTTTTCGTATTAGTGATGCCCAAAAAGCGTTATTGCGAAAACTCAAGCGATAACTTTATCAAAAACATATTAAATGATAAAACAAGGTATGTACTGAGAGGGTGAACTTTCTCAGCACCTACCACAAGTTCTTTGCGCTCGATCCTCATCTTTTCGAGGAAGACTACACCGAAAGACGCCATAGTGGAAACGCCTTTATTTTTTCGATACCTGTCGGAGGTCCTAATTCTTTTTTCTATTACGACAAAGCCGTATTCGCTCTGGCTTTGTCCTTAAGCCAAAAGAACGCGAAATTTCAGGAACTCTATCGGAGTCTTCCTCCTCTAGGGCAAGAACAGTTGATTCAGCACTTCTTTCTCGCTGACGTTCAAGCTTCTAACGAGATTGAAGATCTCCCCAGCACGAAGGAAGAACTCTTTTGTCTATTGCAAAAGAAGGAGAGCGTGGATCGCTTTTCCCTTATCGTTCGCGAGTATTCTTTGCTCTCTCAGCATCGGGCTTCCTTCCCAAAAACGCTTGAAGATATTCCGGCCCTTTATGACCAATTGATTGGGAAGATGGACACGGATAGTCCGATTGAAAAACCGGATGGTCAGCTCTTTCGGAAAGGCTCGGTCGGTATCTATGGTGGATTGGAGCTTTCTCCTATTCATGAAGGAATCCTCGGAGAAGAAGCAATCGGGAAGGCCCTCCTAGAAGCCCTACAAATCGCCCTCAACTCGGAGATTGATTTCTTTTCTCGTTCGGCCTTATTTCATTTCTTCTTCGAATCGATTCACCCCTTTTATGACGGGAATGGCCGAACCGGACGTTTTCTCCTCTCGATTCAATACCAAAAAGAAGCAGGGGATCTTGCCCCCTTTATTTTGTCCGCGGCGATTTGAAAGCATCGGCCTTCATATCATCGTGCTTTCAAAGAAACACAGGATCGGCGGAACAAAGGAGATGCGACGACTTTTGTCTACCCCTTCCTCAAAATCATTGAGTCTGGTTACGATGAGACGATTGCGTCGATCCAAAAGAAAATCGAGTTGGCCGAACGTTTAAGCCAAAAAGGTTTAGCCTTTGTCAAAACTCGTTCGGAGAAAAAACTATTAGAGAGTCTCGTCGAAGCTGCCGTTTATGGCGATTTTGGTTTGACGGTTGAACAACTGGGGAAATCCGGCAAAGTCGCTCCGGCCACGGTGAACCGTTTCTTAGCGAAAATAAAGAAAAATCGGGTCTTGCGAATCACCCGATTCGGTAAAAAAGATTATTTCCTTTTTCCGATGGCGAACACCTCTCTATAATAGAGCCATATGAAGAAATATATCTTGGCCATCGACCAAGGCACGACTTCAACCCGTGCCATTTTGATTAACTCCAAAGGCGAAGAGGTTTATAAAGCCCAACGTCCCGTCGATTGTCTCTTCCCGAAACCCGGTTGGGTCGAAGTGGATCCCGACAAGATTTGGATCAGCGTCATCGACGTTATTAACGAACTCATGGTCGTCTCTTCGTCCACCCTCGACGATGTGGCAGCGATCGGACTCACCAATCAACGGGAAACTACGGTCATTTGGGACAAAAAGACCGGCAAAGCCGTTGCCAATGCGATCGTGTGGCAAAGTAAGCAAACCCAAGAGATTTGCGATGCTCATGCTAAAGATACTGACCTCATCCAAAGCAAGACCGGTCTCAGAATGAACCCGTATTTCAGCGCTTCGAAGATCCGCTTCATCCTCGATCATTTGAAGGATGGACAGAAGCGGGCGGAGAAGGGCGATTTACTTTTTGGGACCATCGATACTTGGCTCATCTATAAAATGAGCAAAGGCAGCGTCCACGCGACTGACGTTTCCAATGCTTCGCGAACGATGCTCTACAACATCTTCAAAATGGATTGGGATCCCGATTTGCTGAAGCTTTGGAATGTCCCGGCCAAGATGTTGCCCAAAGTATTGGATAACTCCACCGACTTTGGTGAAGCTTCCTATTTCCCCGGCCATGTTCATATTTATGGGGTCGCCGGTGACCAGCAAGCCGCTTTATTCGGCCAATGCTGCTACAAGGAAGGCGACTCAAAGAACACCTACGGAACCGGCTGCTTCATGCTGATGAACATCGGGAACAAACCTTTCGTCTCGAAACAAGGGTTACTCACTACGGTCGCGTGGCGCGAAAACGGGGTGACGACCTACGCCTTAGAAGGCTCGGTCTTTATCGGTGGAGCGGTCGTGCAGTGGCTCCGCGATGAAATGGGCTTCTTTAAGCAGGCTTCCGAATCCGAAGAATACGCCAACCGAGTCAAAGATACGGCCGGGGTGTATGTGGTTCCGGCCTTTGTGGGTTTAGGAACACCGTACTGGGATGATGAAGCTCGCGGAGCGGTTTTTGGATTAACGCGCGGGGCCGATCGTCATAACTTTGTCCGGGCCAGTATCTTCTCGATCGCCTATCAATCGATGGACGTGATCGAGGCGATGAAAAAGGAAGCACACTTGAACCTCAAATCCCTCCGAGTCGATGGTGGGGCTTCTGCCAATAGCCTTTTGATGCAATTCCAAGCCGACATTCTCCAATGCGAAGTCCACCTTCCGAAGTTCCTAGAGACGACGGCCTTAGGGGCGGGGTATCTGGCGGGACTTGGTTGTGGCTTCTGGAAGAGCAAAAAGGATATTGAACGGAACCACGCGATCCAAAAGAAGTACAAGCCGAGCATGGCGCCGGAACAAGCGAAAAAGCTCTACGATGGTTGGCTTTGCGCGGTCAATGCGACCCGGGCTTACAAACCTCCGCGGGATTAAAGAAAACGAAAGGCGAGGCGACTCGCCTTTTTTCTTTCTCTTTAATCTCTTTATATTGAATATTACTTTGCAAAGCAAAATAATATTAGAGTTATGGAGTACCGTCAGCTTTACGAAAACGCGATCATCATCGCCCCCAAAAGTGAATGGGATTACTTTTACGCGTATCGGAAACAATACCCCGAAGCCCAGTTCTCCCTCTATAGTGAAGAAGACCTTGAAAGTTTATTTGCCTATCACTACGACGACCGAACGGTGGTGGCTTTGCTCGAAAAAGGCTTTTCTTATGAACGGACTCTCGATAGTCTGAACGCCATCGCCCTCCTTCATTGCTCCGACGATGCCGACCCAAAGATTCATAGCCTCTGCCTCCTCCGCGATGAATTACGGAAAGCTAGCCTTTTATATGAAGATGTTGCCCCCGAACGGACGTTCTTAGGGAAAAGCCTCGTGATCCATGGTTACCATGATGGCAAACGGATCAGCCTAGCGATCAAAGACCTTCCGAACATGACCATTTCTTATGACCCGGTGAGCCAGCCGAATAGCCCCCTTCCCGAACTTCATCGGTTCGACGATATTTACGGGGAACTCCATTACGTCTTCAACCGAATCGCCGCTCTGATCGACTCCAAAGTAGACCCCGATGATATTTATCTCGCCGGAGTAGATTCCTCCTATACCTATCTGCTGAGCTTTATGGCGACAGCCTATGGTTTTACGGTTGAACTCCCTTCTTCCCGGACCTTAATGGATCTTCCGATTGGCCGGAACTTCGTGAACGAAGTGGCCTTAGTCGGAGTGGATACCGCCTTAGAAAATATTGCCAAACGTTATCCTGATGACCTGAACTTACCTCTTCTTCATACCATGGTCCTCCGTTATCGGATTGCTCGGCTCGATAATGAAGCCCAAGCGAATCTCTATCGCGACATTTTCCTTTCCTTACGGGAACATAAGCCGAAACTAAGCCATGCCGTTCACGTGATGGGCGATTGGTATCCGCCGGAGCATGCCCATATTTTCTTCTTAGGTTTTGCTCTCGATAATGCTCCGCACCGCCATAACGATGATGACTTTCTTAGCGATAGCGAAAAGGCCCGGCTCCTCTTAGCGACGAGCCGCGATCTTTTCCTCGAAGAAAAAGCGGATCTGATCGCCTTGCTCCGTTCGGGCCAAATTGAATCGCTCTCCTTTAAGGCCAAAGCTCCGGGCAGCATCTATTTCGATTCCCCCTTGGTGAGCGAACTTGGTCTCACTAACGCCTCGAGCAATGAACTACCCTATGAATATTCGAAGCCGTTCGCCTCGCTTTGGCTCTCGAGCCTCAAGGATAGCGAAGACAAATACCTCAAGACCGATAAGCGGATTGCCTTCCTTGAAGATAGCTTAGGTTCCGATTGGAAAAGTTACGATTATCGTTACACCCCCTTCGCGGTTTTCGCTCCGAATAGTCCGCGAAAGTATTCCTATAGTAGCGTCGAAACCTTCTATCTTTGCCAGTTCCGCTATTACCTGAGCTATGTCCTTCAGATCAATGACGAGGAACCGATTTTCAACGCGAAATTCGGCACGGCTTTTCACCAAGTCCTTCAGCATCTCTATGATCCCGATTTCAATTTTGAAGCGGCTTGGATGGATGCCTTAAGCGACATCGAAAGCAAACCGCAGAATGGTCCGTTCACCCCGCGGGAGCAAGTCTTACTGATTCGGCTCCACGATGAACTCCTTTCGACCGTCAAATTCTTGCAAGCCCATGAAGCCAAGATGACCTCGCCGCGTTTCCTCACCGAAAAAGGTTTTCGTTTCCCCTTGGCTGCCAATTCGGAACTGATTGGACGGATCGATAAGATCGTTGCGACCGGTCCCCATAGCGAATACCTCACTTTAATCGACTACAAAACCGGGGCCGAAGACTTCGATGAGTCTCTCTATGAGTTCGGCTTATCGCTGCAATTGCCCCTATACGCCTATGTCGCTCTCCACGATGAGGACTTTAAAGATGGGACCTTGCTCGGTTTATTTATTGACCACATCCTCGCGAAGAAGCTCGTGAAATCTTCGGGAACGGACTACAGCAAATTCCATGATGATCAATTGATGCTGAAGGGCATTTATCTCGCCGACGAAGAAGCGATCAAAACTTTTGAACCCGATTATGCCAAATCGACATTTATTCGTTCGCTAAGTTGGACCGAAAAGAATGGCTTCTCCCGGAAGGCGAAAGGCCCGAAGAGCGCCGAAGAGCTGCAAGCCACCGCGGACTTTGCGTTCCAAAAAGTTCAGGAAGCCGACCAGAAGGTCCGGGCTTATGACTTTACGATCAATCCGAAGAAATATGGGAGCAAAGTCGACTCCTGTGGCTATTGCCCGTTCCGGGATGTTTGCTATGTTCGCGATGAAGCCCGCCTGATTCTCCATAAGAAGAAAGCGGACGGAACCGAAGAGAGTGGAAACGAGGAGGATAACGATGAGTAGCCGTTATTGGACTGAAGCTCAACGCGAAGCTTTCTCGGCGAAGAAAGGGAATTTCCTCGTCTCGGCTGGAGCCGGCTCGGGCAAGACCTCGGTTTTGACCCAGCGGATTTATGAACTTGTGAAATCGGGCGAAGCCAAACTCGAGAATCTTTTGGTTCTCACCTTCACCAATAAAGCCGCCATGGAGATGAAAGGACGGGTCCGTGATCTCATTAAAGGAGATCCGGCGACCGCGGCTCTCGCCCCCGAAGTGGAATCCGCCTCGATTATGACCTTCGACGCTTTTGCCTTAAGCTTGGTTAAAAAGTACCACTACGAACTCAACCTCAGCCAGGATATCGCGGTGGTGGATGCTTCAATCTTCACCGTCGAAAAAGAAAAGCTTCTCGACGCAATCTTCGACCGGTATTACGCTGCCTTCCTCGCGGGGGAAGAACCCTTATTTGGTGACCTGGTCTATCATTACGCGATCAAAGACGATCACGACCTCAAGGATTTCGTGATCGCGGTCGATAACCTTGGCGATCTCCAAGCCGATAAGAAAGCCTATTTCGCGACCTTCCTCAATACCCATTTCGATGACGAATTCATCAGCAAATCCCTCGCCGATTTCGAAAAGATGATTCGAGATGGCCTCAATGATTTGATCGAGCAAGCCAAGGCCGGCTATAGCGAAGCAGAACTAGCGGATGCCGACATCGACTTCCTCTCCGAGATTTTGGCTTGCCCCGATTACGACACACTCTATAGCAAGATGAAGGATCTCGATTTTGTTCGAAAGGCAAAAGGGGTGGGGGACGAGGCGGATAAGAAACTTCATGCCCGCTTTGGCAAACGCTACAAAGAACTCCGGGCCAACCTCGTCGTTGGGGACTCGGCGACCATCAAGGCCCGCTACCGCCAGACCGAACCCTATATCGGCTTGATTCTCAAGATACTTAATGAACTCGACGAGGCCCTCGATGCCTTTAAACGCCGCTACGGGGCCTTCGATTTCGCCGATATTGCTTCCTTAGCCCGTGAAGTGGCCCGGATCCCGGCGATCAATCAGGAACTCAAAGCCCGTTATTCCTACATCATGATCGATGAATATCAGGACACGAGCGACCTCCAAGAGGCCTTCATTTCGACGATGGCGGACAATAACCTCTTCGCGGTCGGCGATATCAAACAATCGATCTATCGCTTCCGCAACGCGAACCCGAGCATTTTCGCTTCACGTTTTGATGCCTTCTCCCACCAGCAAGGTGGAAAGCTCATCACCTTGGCCGAGAACTTCCGGTCCCGGAGTTCGGTTCTCTATGATATCAATTTGATCTTCCAAGCTTTGATGAGCAAAGAAGTGGGCGGGGTGGACTACTCCAATGGCCAAGCCCTCATTTATGGCAATAAGAGCTATGACAGTAGCGAGTCGCTCGAGAACCATCATTTGGAGATTCAAGAATACGACCCGATCGAAGGGATGGAACCCGGACAAAATGAAGCGAGCTTGATCGCCCAAGACATCCTGGAAAAAGTCCAGGCGGGATTCCTTGTTCAAGCCGGGGCGGAAACTAGACCTTGCCGTTACAGCGACTTCGCGATTCTGATCGATCGGAAAAAGGATTTTGGCCTCTATAAGAAGACCTTCACCCAATATAAGGTTCCACTCATCGCGACCGATCTCGGCGAGACCAGTTCCGAAGACGTCGTGATCGTGTTGAAGAATTTGGCCCGGCTTTCTTACGCTTTAAAGAGCAATCCGAATGACCCGAGCATTCCCCATTTATTTGCCTCACTCGCTCGGAGTTTCGTTTTCAACTATGAGGATGAAGAAATCTACCGCGCGATCAAAGAAGCGACTTATTCTTCGTTCCCGTTCTACCAAACCTTGGTCGCCCATTGCGACGCCCTTAGTGATGGTAACCTCGAGGATGTCCTTAATTTCTATATCGTCGAATTTGGGATTTTGGAAAAGATCACGACCTTAGGCGACACCAAGGCGAACTATGAACGGCTTCAGGGCTTCCTTAGTTTAGGGAAGATGATGGGCCGCTTTGGCTGGGGCCTTTCCGAATTGGTCTCCTACTTTGGCGACCTCGATAAATACGATGTTGAAATGACCCTCGAGACCAGCGAGACCGAACCGACTTCGGTTGCCTTAATGAGCATTCACGCCTCCAAAGGTCTGGAATTCCCGATCGTCTATTACCCCGGTCTCATGGGCAAATTCAATTTGCGGGACACCAGCGGCAACTTCCTCGCCTCCAACCGCTATGGCCTCATCCTTCCGGTCAATGACAACCTCGAAGCCAAGAACATCTTCCATTTCCTTTCGAAGAATTATGAAACCGGCGAGGAGATCAGCGAGAAACTCCGCCTCTTCTATGTCGCCCTCACCCGGGCCAAGGAGAAGATGATTTTGCTAAGGCCGGCTAACCCCGAACCCAAAGTTCCTCTTTCGCCAATCGGGGCTCGTTACTTCAATGACTTTTTATTGTTATGGAATCCTGATCCTTCTTTCATTCATCACGTTTCGCTCCATCCCCTCACCTTGACTCCAGCCGCAATGCCTTTATCGTCCTTCGCCCTCAGCTTTAAGTCGGTGGTGGCGCCAGCCGTAGCGGCTTTAAGCGCTCGCGCGTCTAAACTCAGCCCCGATCTCCCCGATGAAGGGGCGTTACGCTATGGTGAGAAGCTCCACCGTTATTTGGAACTCGTCAACTTTACGAGCAAGGATACGAGTTGGATCAAGGATCCCGAAGATCGGGCGCTCATTAGCCGGGTCTTAGCGCTTCCGCTCTTTGCAAAAGTGGGGGAGGCCAAGCTCTACCACGAATATGCTTTCTATGATCAAGAAGCCGACCTCCATGGGGTGATTGACCTTTTGGTGGTCTATCCCGATCACATCGATCTCATCGATTACAAAGCCAAAGATATCGATGACCCCGCTTACGTGAAGCAGCTCGACGCTTATTCCACCTATTTGAAGAAAGTGTTCACCCGCCCGATCTCCCGTTATCTTCTTTCGATTAGGGACGGCGTAATAAAGGGTGTAAACTGAAACCATGGAAACCCCGACTCCCGATAACCAAAAACAAAGCTACTTCGCGATGCTCGAAAGCCTCAAAGTTCCTAGCACCGTCGATAAAGACTTTTTGTATGCGACTTTTCTCTACACCCTCGAAGGGGCGAAGAACCTCAAAGAAGAATCGATGATCGTCGGTTCCTTATCGATCAATGCGGTTCAGCTCACCCTCTATCTGGTCAATGAACACATCTTCTATCTTTTTACCCACTCCGATAAGAAGGAAGCGGATCTGGTGAAAGACCCAGGCTACCAGCAATTCCTCGCTTCGGTGAGCCTCGATAAGTACTTCACCAATGAGCACCTCGCTTTCCATATGGGCAGCTTTGCTTCGCGTTATAACCCCAGCATCTCGACGATGAACCTTTATCTGAACTTCATCCTCGGCATGCTTTCCCGTTATAAGAACAACGACCCGAAAGAGACCTTGATCGTCGACATCATGAACAAGGGCTTTCAAATGGCCAAATGCGTTTCTTCGTTACTGGAAAATGGCTTTGAAACCGAAGCCTTTTCGACCTGGCGGACTCTCCACGAGAATGAATGCATCCTCCAGGTGATCGTGAAATACGGTCAGCCGGTCATCGAATCCTATTTGAAGCACATGAAATACGGGATGGCCTTCCGGGGATCACTCGCCACCAAAGAAGAAACCGACGCGACCTTCGTTGAAATCAAAGAAGGGATGCGGGCGGTCGATTTGAAATCGAAAGACATGAAGCGGTTCATCGAATATGGCTGGCTTCTGGGCGTTCCTAATGTCATGCAGATCGAAGGCTTCAAGTTCAACTTCCGCGATGGAGTCGAACGGGTCGCGGGTTTATCGACCTATAGCAAAGTCTATGAGATGTCCTCGGAGATCGCCCATAGTAGCCCTCTTCTCATTTATAGCCGCAAGAACTATTTCTATCTGATCACGATCTTGAACCTCTACGAGTCGTTCTTCCGGCTCGAGAAGATCTTCTCTTCGCTCTATATGTCGACCGTGGCGAAAGAGGAACAGGAACGTTACCTCAAGATGCGAAACCTCTACTATGGTGAGCTTCTCGCGATCTACGATTACGAAAAGAAACGGTTCGCCGCCTTGACAAGCGGAGCCAAAAAAGTCGAGCCGCCTCAAGAAGATTCGGTCGGAAGCGACGAGTAAAAAGAAAAAAACGGGGCGACCCGTTTTTTTTGATGCTTTAGTGGCCTTTAGGATAGAAGGGACAGCCTTCTTTTAAACACGTTTTATTTTGGGGATAGAAGGAGCAGGGGTTGATTTGGCAGGGGATCCGGATCCCATACTTTTCTTGAGCGAAACGGACGGCTTCGCTGATCGAGAGATTGGCGTTCCGTTTGCAGCAACGGGGTCCCCCGATTTCGCTCATCCTTTTGATGACGCGGGAAGTGAACTCCATATCGTCTTTATAGTACTGATCATTGGAGACTGGACCGACCCCATGGAGAATCGAGAAGGCCGCCCCTAAACTAGCGACCGAGCCACAAACACCCCAATAGCCGCACATCGCGCCCGGCATCGACTGGGCTCGCACCGCTAATTGATCGAGGGCCGCGCTTAAATCGATCGTCCCGCCGTTATTCGCATAGGCGGTTAAGAAGGCCGCCCCATCGAGCATGTGGTGCTGAGGGCCATGAATGGGGATATAAGGCTCCCGCATCAATTGATGGGCCAAAACGAGCGGATCTTTCTCGGACGAGGCTAAGCATTCCGCCTTTAAGGCGCTGTAGATTTCTTCGGTGGTCATAAGGTTTCCTTACTTGTTAGATTAGCCCATCCGTTGGCGGTTTCAAGTAAAGCTGTCTCTAAAGGAAAAGCCCGTCCTTAGGGTCATCCCTAGAATGGCGGGCTCTTTCAGCAAAAGAAGAAGAGGATCAGACGTCGGCGTAGCAGGAACCGCCAATGAATTCACGCATGAGCGAGTTGCTCGGAACCCATTGATCGTCCATATCGAGGAAGAATTTTAACATCCGGAGTAGGCGTTCCGCGGTCGGATAGGCCGGGGAATCCTTGCCGATTTGTTGAAGCAAAGGCATCGCGTATTTCTTTAAGACGGGAAGCTCATAAGAGAGCATCGAGTTATAGACGTAGTCGCTGCCTTCTTGGGTGCCGTAAATCCAGGTGAATTCGCCATGGCGGACATTCGGCCACATTCCGATTGTCTCTTCGGCCGAGGCGTTGCGGTCCCGCTTATCGCGGACAATCCGGCGGATCAGACGCAGATCGGTGAGGCTGAGCGGGTCGTGGTCATCGAGATTGATCTGAGCCTGCGGAGCGATGAAGATTTTGAACTTTTGAGATTTCGGAATATCAAGAGTGAGTTTGTCGTTAAGGGCGTGAATGCCTTCGATGATGATTGGCTCATTCGGTCCGACTTGGAGATGGCGGCCTTTGGTACGATGACCCGCCGCGAAATCGAATTTCGGGAGGTCGACCGCTTCGCCGTTAATGAGATCGAGCATGTTCTTGTTGAACAGTTCGATATCGAGGGCGTCAATCGATTCTAAGTCGGGTTTGCCATCGGCTCCTAACGGAACCTGGTCTTTCGACTTGTAGTAGTCATCGATGGAAATCCGGATCGGCTTAATGCCACGGGACATCAATTCAATCCGTAGACGGTTCGCAAAGGTGGTCTTGCCGGAGCTCGAAGGTCCAGCGATGCAGATCAGGCGAATGTTTTCGATATCGTCTTGAATCATCTGGCCGAGTTCGCAAAGCATCCGGTTATGGCGGGCTTCGCAAAGGTTGATGAAGTCGATCGGACCATTGGTCTTGATTTGTTCGTTGATGCCAGCGACGGTTGAAGAACCGACGATTTTGGCCCAGTCGTGGGATTCTTTAAGGGTCCGTCCGAACGTGGGGGCGTCTTCGAATTCCGGAATCTTTCCGCCGGCTTCGGCCCGCGGATACTGGAGCAAGAAGCCAGGGCTATAAAGCCGGAGCTTGTACTCGTGGAGATAGCCAGTCGAAGGTAACATCCGGCTATACATATAGTCGACGTAGCCATCGCAATCGTAGAGGTGGACGGTCTTTTCAGGCCGATACTGAAGCAACGCGATTTTGTCGAGGAAGCCTTTCTCTTTGTAGACTTTGGCCGCTTCTTCATTCGGAACAATGAAACGATTGAGCGGATAATTGGCTTTGATGATCGCTTCAATTTCGTGATTCACCTTGAGAAGCATCGCCGTATCGGCCCGGAAACCGGGGTCCAATAAGTGAATGGAGATGGTACGGCTGACGTTATAGGCGAAACGGGTGTGAAGCTGCGGATAGGTCCGATAAAGCGCCATCGCCACAACATAGCGAAGAGTCGCTTCATAAATCTTGACGGCATCGGGATCGGTGAGGTCAAGGAAAGAAACTTCGGCATCAAAATAGACTTCATAAGTGAGCTCACGGACCCGGTTGTTGACCTTGGCGCAAACGTAGCGGTGGTCAGGATCGGTGTCTTTGATGAGATCGAGCAGGGCGACTTTTTTGTCGAACTGCATGGACTTGCCATTAAACTTGATCGTGAAGGGCATGAATTTAGGGGCCTCCTAGGCCCGGCTGATAATCTTATTATGTAAGGGCTTTCATTTCAAGCGATATTTGAAACATTTTCGTCAAGTTATTAAAAGAGGCCAAATTCGCTGTTTTTTCGATGGTTTTTGATGTTTTCTCTCCTTTGGAGAGGGAAATTCGTGGCGGGTTTTGGTGTCCAAAATGTTGGGACCGCCCTCCCCCTTAAATTTCATTGATATCTCGCGGACCTGCGCGCTAGAATATGCCCTAGATATGGAAAAACTTTTGATTGTGGTTGACTACCAAGTCGATTTTGTTGTGGGGGCCCTCGGCTTTAAAGGCGCCGAGTTACTGGAGCCCCACATCGTCTCTCTCATTCATAGTTTTGAAGACTCGGGCGACGATGTCGTTTTCACTAAAGATATTCATGAGGACAATTACCTTCACGAGGAAGAGGGACGGAATCTTCCGATCCCACACTGCCTACGCGGGACCCCCGGTTCCGAGTTCTATGGGCAGATCGCCGAACTCGCCAAGAAGCATCCGGTTTTTGAGAAACCCACCTTTGGTTCGGCCGAACTTTTGAAGTACATCCAAAAGAAGAATTATCGGAAGATCGCGTTGTGCGGCCTCGATGGTTCCATCTGTGTCTTTGCGAACGCCATCGTGGCGAAAACCGCAGACCCGGATGCCCACATCGAAGTCTATGCGGATGCAACGGGATCGGGCGATCCCGAAGCCCTTGAAACCGCATATCGGGCGATGCGACGTCTCCATATTGATGTGTTAAGAGGACCGGAAAAGGTCGGAGGAATATTTTAAGATGAGCGCGAAAGCAATGGTCTATTTGCAGTCGGGGGGACCGACTGCGGTCATCAACTGCTCCCTTTATGGAGCGATTGTTGAAGCGAAGAAACATCCGGAAATCGGGGGCATTTATGGCTCCCTCAATGGTATCGAAGGACTCATCAATGATGATTTGATCGATCTCCGGGCCGAAAGCGATGAAACGATCGAACTCTTTAAGCAGACTCCAGGGGCACTTCTCGGAACCACCCGTTTCAAGATGCCGGCGGATTTAGGAGCGGAACTCTACGCCAAAGTTTGCGAAACCGTGAAAGCCCACAACATCGGCTACATCTTCGTCAATGGTGGCAACGACTCGATGGACACCTGCGATAAGCTCTCTAAGCTTTTTAAGATGAAGGAACTTGACGTCAAAGTCATCGGAATTCCCAAGACCGTCGATAACGACCTGGCGGTTACGGATCACTGCATCGGATATGGATCGGCCGCGAAGTATGTCATCAACACGGTCAAAGCCATCTGCGTCGACGCCAAATGCTACAAGAAGGGCAAAGTCTTCATCGTCGAGATCATGGGTCGTAACGCCGGCTGGCTCACCGCCTCGGTTGACTTATTACCGATCAATTGCCGCCCTGACCTCATCTATTTGCCGGAAAACGTGTTCGTGATGGATAACTTCCTTCGCGACCTCAATTCGATTTATCAAGTCAAAGGCCACGTGATCATCGCGATCTCGGAAGGCATTGTCTTTGACCGGGATACTTCGACCGCTCGGGTCGACGCCTTCGGTCATATTCAACTCGGTGGCGCTGCCGACGCTCTCTCGACGGTGGTCGAACGAAAGCTGGGTCTTCCTACCCGCAGCGTTGAGCTCTCGCTCCCGCAACGGGCCGATCCGATTCTCGTGAGCAAAGTCGATCAAGAGGAAGCTTTCGCCTGCTCGAAGAAAGCGGTGGAAGCGGCCTTAACGGGCGAAACCGCGAAGATGGTTGTGATCAAACGTCTTTCGAATCATCCTTACAAGGTCAGCTATCAATTAGCCCCCGTCAGCGAGATTGCTAACGCCGAGAAGAGCGTTCCGTCCAGCATGATGCGCGGGATCACGCGGCTCGATGATTCCTTCCGGGATTACCTCCGTCCTCTCATCGATGGCGAGGTCTATCCGAAGTTCAAAGATGGCACTTTCGAGATTGCCACTCTCAAACGGGTCAAGGTCGAATAGTGATACGGAAGTCGGTTAAGGCAGGGGCACTCCTGCCTTTTCTTTTTCTAACGAACCGCTAACGCTGATTTCCATTTTTATTAAGGGATGCTTAGGATAGTAATCGCAGGAGGCAGCATAGGGACTGCTTCCTGTTTTTTTATCGGCGGTCGGATCCAAGCCAGTTCAAACCTCTTTTGTTTCCAATTTTGTTTCAGCATTTTGTTTCTTCTCCTTGCCCTCATCATAGCGGACAAAAACCGATCCTCAAGGGTCAAAAACATCCGATGGTTCCTTTTCTTTGTTTGGAACTGGGGTTTGGAGATTCATTCTTTACGAACCCCAAAAAATCGGGTTAGAAACAACGCGGTTTTCCTCCCTAAAAATGAGTCCCTTTGAAAGGGCAGTTTCTAACGGAACAATTCGGAAAAACACTTTACATTTTCCTTAAAGTATAGTTGGGAACAACTCGGTTGACATCCTGTAACATTTTGGGTTTCCAAAAGGTCGCTTTCAAACTAAGTTTTCTTTCATTGATCTTTCCTTCTTTTTTCGAGACGAAATCTCTTTGAAATCGTCCTTGGGCCCCATGGAAATCGCTATATCGGTAAAAGATAACCGATTCCCATACTCGCCCCTACGCTCCCGTGTTAGACTAAAAGCAAGTAAAGGACCAAAAATCTCATGGAAGCAAAATACGAACCGCTTTTCACGCCTTGGAAAATTGGCAATGTCGAAATCAAAAACCGCATTGTGATGACCAGCATGGGCGGGACTTCGATCTTCGGCTGGATGGAGCATAACCACTTCGATAAAGAAGCGGCGAATTTCTTACTCGAACGGGCCAAGAATAATGTCGGCCTCGTTCTTCCGGGTATCGCCCCGATCCTCAATCCGATGTTTGGGGAATGGCTCTACAGCAATAAGCACATGTATAAGGAACTCAAGGATTACATGGTCGAGTTCCATAAGACGGGGGCTAAGATGTTTGTCCAGCTCACCGCCGGTTTTGGCCGGGCTTTTGCCATCTCGGCTCCGATGGAGAAGATGATGCAGAATAAGTTCCTCGGCTTCTTAGCGAAACCGATCCTTAATGTCGATCGGATCTGCGCGTCCGCTTCGCCCAACCCGAACCGTTGGAGCGATAAGGCTCCTTCACGAGCCCTCACGGTCAAAGAGATTCAAAAGATGATCGAAGCGTTCGCGAAAACCGCGAAGCTTTGCCAAGATGCCGGGGTTGATGGAGTTGAAATCCACGCGGTCCATGAAGGCTATCTCCTCGATCAATTCACCCTCAAATATTGCAACCAACGCACCGATGAATATGGCGGTTCCTTCGAGAACCGTTACCGGTTCCCGGTCGAGATCGTGAAAGCGATCAAGAAGGTGTGCGGACCCGACTTCCCGGTGAGCCTTCGTTATTCGGTGGTCTCCAAGACCAAAGGAATGCGAGAAGGGGCCCTTCCGGGCGAAGATTACGTCGAAGTCGGTCGCGATATGAAGGAATCGGAGCAGGCGGCGAAGTACCTCCAAGATGCCGGCTATGACATGCTGAACTGCGATAACGGGACCTATGACGCCTGGTATTGGAGCCATCCGCCTCTTTATATGCCGCAGAACTGCAACCTCGCGGACGTCGAACACATCAAGAATTATGTGTCTATCCCGGTCGTCGCGGCCGGCAGAATGACGCCGGAAGTCGCGGCCGAAGCGATCAAGGAAGGTAAGCTCGATGGCATGGGCGTCGCCCGGCAGTTCTTGGCTGATCCGGCGTGGGTCACCAAGATGATGGCCGAACGCGAAGACGAGATTCGTCCTTGCATCTGCTGCCATAACGGCTGCTTCAATATGGCTCACTATAAAGGCGTGGGCAATGATCAGGATTTGAAGGATGCGACTCACATGGCCCGCTGCGCGATCAACGCCGAGACCATGCAGACCACCGTCCACTATATCGAGAAGACCAAACATCCGAAGACCGTCGCCATTATCGGTGGCGGAATCGGCGGGATGGAGACCGCCCGGGTCTTAAAGCTCCGGGGCCATAACCCCATCATCTACGAGAAGAGTGGCTCCTTAGGCGGCGTCTTCAACGCCGCTTCGACTCCGGACTTCAAGGAGAAGGATCAAGAGCTCTTAAAGTGGTATGGGCTCCAGATGAAGGATCTCGGGATCGAAATCCATCTCAATACCGAAATCAAGGATGTCGCCTCCTTAAAAGCTGACGAGATCGTGGTAGCGAGCGGCAGCAAAGCTCGAAGATTTAATAAGCTCCCGGGCATCGAGAAGACCGTGGAAGCGGTCGAATACCTCGAAGGCAAACCCGTGGGGGATACCGTCCTCATCTGCGGCGGTGGCCTCACCGGTTGCGAAATCGCCTATGAACTCTATCTGAAGGGCAAGCATCCGATCATCGTCGAAATGAAGGATGACCTCATTGCTCAAAAGGGCGTCTGCATGGCCAACAGTACCTATCTCCGTAACTTCTTCGCGCTCCATCAGGTCCCGGTCTATCTCGAGACCAGCGTCCAAGCGGTCGGCGATAAATCCGTCACCTTGAAGGGCAAGGATGGCAAGACCTTTGAAGTCGGGGCCGACACCGTCATCATGTCGGTCGGCTATATCCCAACCCCGGTGGCCGAAGCCTCGAAGCACGTCCACCTCGTGGGCGACTGCAATGGCATCGGGAACCTCCGGACCGTGATTTGGCGGGCCTACGACGTCGCGATGGCGATCTAACAAAAAATCGAAGAGAGCAAAGGGCGTTCCCTTTGCTCTTTTTTTTGACCGTTCGAGCGGAAGAATGGAGCGGGTTTATCGCCGCCTCAAAATCACGGGTAAAAATAAGAGAATCAGGAAGCCTTGCCTAAGACAAAATCCGAGGAAATGAAGTTTAGCGAGAAAACCCCGTTTCATCCTTGCTTCTCCATTAAAGCCACCTGATTTTGGCTCCAGATCGCTTTCTCTTCGTTCGCCATTTTGTTAAGGAGAATCAGCCGGTCGCTTTGACTGATCCCCATCGCGATGAAACGGGAGTTACAAAGTTCCAGGTTTGAAAGAATCACGAGTTCGACCGAACTGGCTTCATCGCGGGGTGACCTCCCATCGTGAGTAAGCCCATAGGCCGAAGCGGTGGCCCCAAATAGGGCGAGGTTCAGGACATCCGCTTCATTCGCATAGATCTTCCGTCGGTCCTCATCGCTTAGAGTGATCGGAGCGATCTTCCGGGCGATCGCATCGGTTTGAAGCAAATAGTTCAGCTTGCTCATAAGGCGGAGCCCCGCTTTCTCCGGAGCAGATTCTTCGACCGATTTAAGCCGCTGAAACTCCTTGATCATGTAGAGCTTAAAGGTCGGGGAGAGCCAACTGGCGAATTCAAACGCGATGTCGCGGTGGGCCCAAGTGCCTCCCCCATAACGGCCCGCTTTGACCCGAATACCTTTCGCATGGACGGAACGGATCCAATTCTGAGGAGTGACTTTCATTCGACCAAGCGTCATTCTATTTTTAAAGTCGTGTAAATACACGACTTTAAAAATGGGATTGTTTAACTCCTCAAAAAGTCCGATAAAGTCTAATGTCTTTGAAGTTGAAAGCCAATTTTCAATGACGATTGCAGGCTTTACATTCGGAAAAACAGCCTTTGCGAGGTCTGTCAACGAAACAAAATCATCGTCTTGAACCCCTGTGATGTTGATCGGCTTTCCTAGTACTGAAATCTCTGGTGGCATAGATACCTCCTTGGTATTTGAAATAGAGAACCTGTATCTTGGGTCATTCTATTTTTAAAGTTGTGGAATTCCACAACTTTAAAATCAGGATTATAAAGTTCCTCAAAAAGTCCGATAAAATCAATTGTTTTTGAATTTGAAAACCAGTTGTCGATAATCTCGGCGGCTTTATTCTCTGGAAAAACGGCCTTTGCGAGGTCTGTCAACGAAACAAAATCATCGTATTGAACTCCCGTGATATTGATCGGCTTTCCTAGTACTGAAATCTCTGGTGGCATAGATGCCTCCTTGGTATTTGAAATAGAAAAATCACATATCGCGTCATTCTATTTTTAAAGTCATGGAATTACATGACTTTAAAAATTGGAACCTAAAAAGTAAAAAGATTTGGTGAACTCATTTAAAAAATAGAAATGTAATAGATAATCATTTTGAAAACGCCCTTATAATCGAAAAATCGATATTTTTTGCCCTTGTCAATGAAAACGGCTTCCCTTTGAGAAGACGATAGCTGAACTCTTTCATCAATACCCCCCTCACCTTTATATAGGGGTCGATTTGACGTTTGGACCAAAAATCTTTTAGGGATGGTAAAAAAGTAAGGTATTTCCGTACAAGTTTTCCTTTTTTTCATTTTTATTGAGTCGGTTCTTTGCCCGTCTTAGACTTTCTCTATAAAGGGAGGAATATTCCTCAATGAAGAAAAGATTGCTTCCGCTTCTAGCCGCCGCGATGCTGCTCGGATCGTGTGGATCGAGTGGAACCGCCCTCACCCCTGCGAATGCGTCGGACTATTTGGAACCAATCTCTTCAGCCTATGAAGTGACGGAGGCGAGCGACAAGACCTACTCTGGCTTTATCAGGATCAACTGGAGTAAGTTCGAACCGACTTCAGACACCAAAGGTGAAGGGACTTGCACCCTGACCCCGCACTGGGCTCGTGGAGGGACCTCCTATTCTTATCCTCAGGTTGGCGATCCGATCAATGGCGTGAAAATCGTCATTACTTTCGTCGCTCAAGTGGGCGACCAAGCCAGTTATCTGAAAGGTAGTTTTTCGGGCGTGAGCATTTCGGTCCCGAGCGATAACTCGATTGGCTTTTTGGCGGTGAGTAGCGTCGTCTACACCAGTTTATCCGGCAATCTCCAAGACGGAAAATAAGTCTTAGAAGAAATCAAGAAGTGCCCGAATCTCTTTTAAAGAACGGGCGCTTTTCTTTTGGTTAAGCCTTAATCGCGATACTTCCGAAAAGGAAGATAAGAGAAGACGCTTTTTTGATAATGGGCGTAGCCCGGATACTTGGAGGAAGAGATCGCTTCGGCGAAGGTGGAGCTGCCTAAGAAAAGGGCAATGAGCAGAAGCGCCCCCGCGAGACTCCAGTTGAAGAGATAACGGGGATCGTTCATCGCAATGGCCGCGATGCTAAAAAGATAAAAGGAGACCCAGATCCCCTGTTCCCCGAAGTAGTTGGGGTGGCGGGACCTTGACCATAAGCCGACCGTGTTGAAGCCTTTATTATAGGGGGCGGGCAGTTCTTCTAAGGCCTTGCCCGAATGAAGCATCGCCCATTTCTGGCTTTGGAACCGCCATTGCTCCTCGTCCGCGACCGTTTCGTAAGCTAAGAAGAAAAGAAGGAGACCGGCCGCAAGATAATCGACCCAGTTGAGCGAAGAGGTGGAGCCGACCGCTAGAAGCGCCGGAAGCGTGATGAGGAGAACCAATGCGTTTTGATAAACCGAGATGAAGAAGAAATCGAAGAGAACCCATTTGTAACGGGGCTGGAACGACTTTTTCGCCCGGAGGACCTCCCAGCGATAGTCTTCTTTCCCCGTCCAAAACTTAAGGAGATAGGCCCCTTTCCGGGCGAAATTGAAGGTGAGGCGGATTCCCCAAAGGCTCACGAGAATCGCCATGAGAAGAAGCCGCGGATTCCAGCCACCCATCCCCGCGATCACCCAAAGGTAGGCGGGCGGGAGCAAGCTCCAGAGTTTATCCATCTGACTATTGTTATGGGTGATTTCGCCAACGAGGAAGCAGTATAGGGCACTTCCTCCAGCGATAGTGAGCAAGACAGAGAAGATCTGCAGCTGCTGCTCGCTTAGCGTGGGACCAAGATAGGCGTAAAGGAATGGACAAGCGATGACGCCGGCTCCGACGATGATGCCTAGGATAATTTTACGCATGGAGATACCCCTTTATTTGGAACTTCAAAAGATAACCTAAATCTTGAAGAGAAAGCAGCTCCCTCGTCTTAACGGTAGACCTCTCTTCGGTGACCGATTTTGATGGCGTTCGGTCAAGGTCGAAGTGGCCTAATAGTTTTGGCCAGGAGAAAGGATTTCGTAAACATAAATCGCTTCCTCTGTTGGACGATAAACGATTCGATAAGAATGGACCGTGATAATCCGAATTTTTTTGGTCCCGAATTGGAAAGATTCAGCCACCGGCCCGCTATAAGGAAAAGCGCTGAGCAAATCGAAGGCTTCGCTGAATATTTGCTTGGTTTTGGCTTTCGCTTCTGGACCGAAGTTTTTTAAGGAATAATCCAAGATGTTTTCAAGACTCGTTTCGGCGGTTTTAAAGAGTTGAACCGGGAGCGACTTACTCATTTGGATCGCTTCTCCAAGTCTCTAAAGACTTGGGATGCCTCTTTGCCTTTAGAGCCGGACGCCAGCTCCGACTCTCCAGCGAAGACCGCTTCGAGGATCTTCTTCTCGTCTTCGATCTGCGAGTAAGCCTTCATCGACATCACCACCAAATCGCCTTCGCCGTTATTCGTGATGAAAATGGGCTCGTTGGTTTTCTTAGCTAATGAGGAAATTTCCGAGTAATGGTTCCGAATCGACGTTGATGGTTTGATGATCATATGATTTTCTCCTATCAATAACCTATCATTATTATACGATGATAATGATAGAAGGACCATCGAATCTTTTAATCTTGTTTCCGTTTGTGGCTCCATATTTAGCCCTCCACCTTTTATATAGCCTTCAAATCGGAGTTTGGTGCCAAAAACTTTCGGGTTTTGCTCTTTAGCGCTTTATTCGCGGTTTTAGCGCTTTCTTCCACAAGGCTTCACTATAATGGGGTTAACGAAAGGGGGTTGGCCTTATGGATGGAGCTTTTATCGGCGATATTGAAGGCTCGGTTTTCGAATTCCATAACACCCACAATCCCGATTTCGATTTGTTTAATCCCGACCTCGCTTTCACCGATGATTCGGTGATGAGCCTCGCCGTCGCGGATATCTGCCACCAAAAAGCTTATGACGACCCGGCGAAGATCCGCTCCATTCTTCGGGAGTGGGGCCGAGCTTATCCTTATGCTGGCTATGGTTCCTTGTTCGATCAATGGCTCTATCAAGAGGACGATCGCGCTAACCCCTCCTACGGGAATGGCGCCGCCATGCGGATCGCCCCGGTCGGTTACTACGCCCATAACGAAGACGAAGTGAAGCGGTGGAGCAAAACGATCACCGTGGTCTCCCACAACCACCCCGAAGCGGTGAAAGGGGCCGAAGTGACCGCAATGTGCATCTTCTATGCTTTAAAAGGCAAAGACAAAGCCTTCCTTTCCGCCTATGCGCGGAAGCACTATCGCCTCTATCCCAGCTACGAAGCCTTATGCGCCTCCAACCATGGTCATGGCCTTGAGATCTGCCAAGTCTCGGTTCCCCAAGCGATCTCCGCTTTTCTTCTTTCCCATGATTTTGAATCGTGCCTCCGGATGATCATTGCCGCGGGCGGGGATTGCGACACCACCGGTGCGATCGCCTGCTCGATCGCCGAAGCCTACTACAAAACGATCGACCCCAAGCTTCGGACCTATTGCCGCAAGATTCTAGCTTCGGGGGGCGAAAAGATCGTGAGGATGCTAGCGGAAATCGATCAGGATATGAGCTTAGCCTCTAATCGGGACAACCAGAAATCTTTATAGCCTGCCCGAAAGGGATGGATTCCGTCGTGCATCGCTAAGGCCATGGAAGTGGCCCTTTCTTTTAAGATGGGGTCATTCCATAAATCGATGAGGGTGAAATGATCGATTTGGCTTCGCGCTTGTAGAGTGGTGATGAAGGCGCCATAGGTGATTCCGTTCAAGCCGTTATAGTAACTTCCAGTGATGAGATAAATCGGGCAGCCCCAAGTCTTTTGGACATAAGCTAAAATCGCATGGAGCCCTCCGAAAGTGGTCGTGGGGTCGCGGCTATCGGGACTCCCAAGCTTTGAAGGGTCCCAGCAATCATTGGTCGAGGCCTGGATGAAAAAGCCATCGATATGGGCTTTTCGGTCGAACTTTTGGGAACGGAGTAACCTCGAAAGATAGGATTCATCGGTCGGACCCTCCTGCCGGAGCGTGGTCCCGGCGACCGCTTCTTTCAGGCAGATACACCCTTGATGTTTCGCGAGATAATCGGGGAGACCTTCTTCGAAAGAAAATAAGCCGAGGGTGACCGAGCTCCCGAGCCAATAGAAGGTTTGACCCTGCAGCGGGGCATTCTTTAAGGGCTTGAGAGAAGCCACGCTATAGCAGGAATCATTCGGATTCATGTCTTCAGTATAACAAAGGGCGGTAGCCTTTTGGCTAAAGGAAACGGAGAAAACTTTAGCCCTTGGGGTGATTCGCTTCCTTGACGATTCGTTTATAGTTCCTTTAGGCCTAAGGAGAACCCTTTCCTTCTTAGACCTTAAAAGAATGAGATTGAGTTTGCTGATCCCCCGAAACTCCTCTCATTCTTTTTTTCATGGCTCCTTCTCGATTTAAGCGTGGTATACTACGGGGCGAAAAAAGGAGGATTTCCCAAATTATGGCGGAATCTCAGTCGAAGAAGAAAGTCTTCACAATGGTGGGCGGTATCTGCTCCCTTGTCGCCGCGGCGATGGCCGTGGTCTTTGCGATCTACTGCTTAGTCTATATGTTCAAGGACTTTGGCAATAACAATCCGGGTTGGGCGATCTTTGAGTTGGTCTTAGCCGTCCTCATCGTCGCGTTAGCCGCGGTGGCCGTGCTTGGAGGCTTGAAGTTATTGGCGGGTAGCAATCTTCCCGCTTCCTCCAACGATACGTTCCGGGCCGTCTTCTTCTTCTTTGCGATCGTCTTTGCCGCGATCTGCTTAACCGAAGGCTTAGCTTGGACGATTCAAGGCATCAACAACCAAGTCGATGTCGGGGGATGGATCGCTCGTCTTATCGTCGGTCTAATCTTCTTAGTCGGTTGCGTGGTCTTAATGGTCATCAGCAAGTCGAAGGCCGGTTTGCTCGGCTCCATCCTCTTCTTTGTCGGCATCGGCTGCTTCATGATTGGCCACTGGTATGTCTTTGCCTATGATGGCAGCAACTTCAGTGGTGGCTGGGCCGTTTGGCTCCTCGATGTCGCCCTTCTTGGCGTGGAAGCCATGGGCGTGCTCGCTCGGGTCTTTGAAGATAAACTCGGCAAGTAATTGACATAAAAACAAAACGCCTCGTTCCGGAAAAGGAATGGGGCGTTTTTTAGTGGTCGCTAACGATATTGGCGAGCATCAGCTTCAAGCGGTTCTCTTGGTTCACGTACGAGGTGGCGGGGTCATAATCGATCGCGGCGATATTGGCTTCGGGGTGGAGTCGGAGTAACGGGTGCATCATCCCTTTAGCGACGATATGGTTAGGCAAGCAACCAAACGGCTGGCAGCAGACGATATTGGGGACCCCATGTTCGATATAGGAAAGCATCTCGCTCGGGATCAGCCAACCTTCGCCCATCTTGACTCCTTGGCTGATGATCCTCGTCGCATCCTTCTCGATCTCTTGAAACGGAGTGGAAGGATAGAAATAACCGCTCGCGCGGAAAATCTCGTTTTGGGTTCGCACTTCGTGTAGCAAGAAGCGGTAGATGAAATACCAGCCGATCCGGCTCTTTTTATTGAGACGATATCTCTTATGGTCATTTAAGGCGTTTTTGGCGCAATAGAGACAGAATTCAAGGACGCCCGGTTGGACGACCTCGACTCCATTTTTCACCAAGAAATCGATCAGGTGGTTATTCGCGGTCGCCGAATACTTCACATAGATTTCCCCGACGATCGCGACCCGGGGTTTCCGCTCCTTCGGCTTCGGGAGACCCGCAAAGAGCTGAAGCAAGGCCCGATAATAATGCTTTCTCCGGGCGTAATTGCCTTTTTCAAAAGCGCTTTGGATGAGGCGGTGCCCTTTTTCTAACGCGATGTCAGCGGCCCCTACAGTTCCTTCATAGGGTTTACTCTGATCATAGAGGGCCATTAAGAAGTCGGCGTAGCAGATCGAGTGGGCCATCCGCAAGGTTTCGGAGGCGGTTAAGGGGATCGAACAATCGCTTTCTAGTCCCGAGAAGTTCATCGAGACGACCGGGACATCCGGGAAAAGCGGGGCGATGGCTTTCCGGATAAGAAAGATGTAGTTACTGGCCCGGCAGCCTCCGCCGGTTTGGCTAATGAGGAGGCCAGTCTTATGAAGGTCGTAACGGCCACTTCGTAAGGCCCGAATAAATTGCCCAATCACCAAAAGCGCGGGGTAGCAGGCATCGTTATTGGTATTGCGGAGCCCTTCTTCCTTGACCGCTTCCGGGTCTTCATGAAGAAGCTCGGTATGATAGCCATCGTGGTTGAGGACGTCGAGGATCAGCCCGAAATGGATATCGAGCATATCGGGGACGAGCAAGGTATATTCCTTCAGTTGTTTGTGGTTCAAAGTCGGATAACTCATAACGTTTTCTCCTCTTTAGCAGCGATCAAAGAACGGAGGCGGATCCGGACCGCCCCCAAGGAAGAAACCTCATCGATTTTGAGCATGGTATAGAGCCGACCTTCCGACTCTAAGATCCGGCGGGCTTCATCGGCCGAAATCGCGTCGATCCCGCAGCCGAAGGAGACGAGTTGGACGAATTCCATGTCCGGGGTTTTCGCTACGACATCGGCCGCGGCGTAAAGTCTGGCATGGTAAGTCCATTGGTTTAAGACATCCACGGGGGGCATCTTTTCGCATAAAGGGGCAATCGCGTCTTCGGAGACCAGGGCGAATCCTAGCGAGGTGATGAGCGCGGGGATCGCATGGTTGATTTCGGGGTCGATATGGTAAGGCCGACCGGCTAAAACGAGGATGGGCATGTGCTTTTCCCGGGCGGATTGGATGATCTCCTGTCCTTTTTGGATGATTTCTTTTTCGTAATCCTGCTGGGCTTTATAAGCGATCTCTAAGGCCTTTTTGATGTCATGACCTTTCGCTCCAAAGGGTTTAAGGGCCTCTTTTAAAGCGCGATAGGTCGAGTCGGGCTTCGAGATATCGAAGTAGGGGTTCACGATCTTCTTTTGGAATAAGGCGGGATCGTTGCCATTCAGTAATTCCGAATAGTAGGCGACGACTGGACAATTGAAGTGATTGAGCGATTTTCCTTCATTCAGGTTATAGGATTCGGAAGGGTAGAAAATGAAATCGAGCGGCAGCTTCTCGAGCTCCGCAAGTTCGCCATGCATAAGTTTGGCAGGATAACAGACCGTATCGCTCGCGATGGTGCATTGACCTTCGTAATAACGGGCCCGGTTATTTTCGGGCGAGAGAACCACCTGATAATGGAGGGCGTTAAATAGCGCCTCCCAGAAGGGGTACTGTTCGACGTTAATTAAGCCTAAGGGAAGCCCAACCGTATGCACGGGGTCCTTGATTTCGAGATTCGAAGTCCGCATCCGCTGATACTTGTAGGCGTAGAGGTCGAAGTCTTCGTGGCTCTTCGTGAGTCCTGCCCCTTTATCGCATTTATTGCCGGCGATGAAGTGGTGGCCGTCTTTGAAGGTGACGAGAGTCTCTTGGCAATGGGCCCCACAGCCTTGGCACAAGAAAGCTTTGGAGGTGTAGGAAAGGCTCGCGAGTTCTTTTTGAGAAAGTAGACCTTGGCCCGCCCCCTTCTTTTCGGCGTATAGAGCCGCGCCAAAAGCCCCCATGAGACCGGCGATCTTCGGCCGGATCACCGGGTGACCAAGTTCCCGTTCGAAGCAGCGGAGAATCGCATCGTTCAGGAAGGTTCCCCCTTGGGCGACCACGGTGGTGCCCAGTTCTTCGGGGCTATGGAAACGGATGACTTTGTAGATGGCGTTTTTGATGATGGACGCGGATAAGCCCGCCGAGATATCGCCTAAGCTCGCTCCATCTTTCTGGGCTTGCTTGACCGCGCTATTCATGAAGACCGTACAGCGACTCCCGAGTTCCACCGGGTGTTTGGCAAAGAGTCCTAACGCCGCGAAATCCGCCACGGAATAGCCTAAGGCCGAGGCAAATGTTTGTAGGAAGGAGCCGCAGCCGGAGGAGCAGGCTTCATTGAGGATGATCGAATCGATCGCCCCATTCTTGATTTTGAAACATTTGATATCCTGACCGCCGATATCGATCACGAAATCGACGTTGGGGGCAAAATAACGGGCGGCCTCGAAGTGGGCGACCGTCTCGACTAAGCCATAATCGATGCGGAAAGCGGATTTGATCAGGTCTTCGCCATAACCGATGACCGCGCTGGAAACGATCTTGGTTTTGGCATTAAGCCGGGTATAGAGATCGAGCAGCTGGGTCTTGATGGTGTCTAAGGGTGAACCTTGGTTGAAGCAATATTGGGAATAGAGAATCTCGTGGTTTTGGGAAAGGAGAACCATCTTGGTCGTGGTGCTGCCGGCATCGATTCCGAGATAGGCGTCCCCTTCATAAGTGGCGATATCGCCTTCCTTCACGTCGACATTTTGGTGGGCGAGTTGGAAGTGGCGGTAGTCCTCTTCATCTTGGAATAAGGGTTCGCCTCGCTTCAAGGTTACGGGGGCGGTCAACGTCTCTAATTGGTTCAAAACTTCCGATAAGCGATACACCTTCCCCGTCTTTTCGGCGTAGAGGCTCGCGCCCATCGCCATCGCGATCTTGGCTTCTTTCGGGAATAAGGCATGCTCGGCATCGAGTTTTAGCGTGGTGACAAAAGCTTTTTGGAGGCCTTTTAAGAACGATAAAGGTCCGCCTAAGAAGAGGACGGTGCCTTCAATCTTACGGCCTTGGGCAAGTCCCCCGACGGTCTGACCGACGACGGCTTGATAGATCGAAGCGGCCACGTCGTCTTTCCGGGCCCCTTGATTGAGCAGGGGCTGAATATCGCTTTTCGCAAAGACCCCGCAGCGGGAAGCAATCGGATAGATTTGATGGGCTTGGAGGGCTAATAAATCGAGCTCATCGATCGAGACATGAAGTAAGCTCGCCATCTGGTCGATGAAAGCTCCAGTTCCGCCCGCGCAGGTGCCGTTCATCCGTTCTTCTTTGCCGCCGGTGAGGAAAAGGATTTTGGCATCCTCGCCCCCGAGTTCGATCACGACATCGGTCTTCGGATAGAAGGTTTTCACCATGAGGGAACTGGCGACCACTTCTTGAACGAAAGGAAGTTTGGCTTCTTCGGCGAGACCTAAACCCGCCGAGCCGGTGATGGCTAAAAGAAAGGAAGCCTTCGGGAAAGTTTGATCGACCGCTTTAAGCTCGGCGATCAAGGTATTTCGAACCTGGGCGTTATGACGGGTATATGACGAAAAAAGAACCTGATGAGACGAATCAAGAACCGCAGTTTTCACGGTGGTGGAACCGATATCAATGCCGAGGGTGAGGACCTGATTCTCGTTATTCATAATAAGGCATTATAGTGAACGGTTCCTTAAATCCCAAAGGATTTAGCCTAAAAAAGAAGCAGCGAAGAAAATCTGTCTAAAAGGGGGAATGAAAAAAGGATCAAAGAACTTCGAGAGCAAAGCGGGAGGGATAGGACCTAGCGAAGCAAAGAATTTTACATATATCCTCAAAGAGGTCGTATTTAAAAGAAGACGTTCTGACAATCTCGCGGAAAGCCTGAATCGCCGTCTGGTAACGCTCAGGCCCTAATTTGTTCTTAGCGTGAAAGATTTCAACCAAAAGCCGCTCCCGCGTATAAATCCATATCCATCGGCCTCGATAGTAAATCGTGGTTGAAGCGACACAACGCTCGAAAGAACTCTCAAAATGCTGATGAATCTTGGGGTCATGATTAATCCGACTCCCCCGAAGAAAGACTAGGTCGAATGGAGGCTCTAAGACGAAGTCCCCCATCTGATAGAAGGCGAGAGCGCTCGAAAGAGTGAAGATGGCGTTGGGAAAGCGTAAGGCATAGGCAACGACCTCTGAATAATTGCCGTTTTTGCTATAGACTCCTCGCAAGATTCTTTGCGAGTGAGAGGTCTTCTTTTTTCGGGTTACTAAATCGTCCATAAGCGCCCTCAGTATAGGGGGGAAAAATGACAAAAAGAAACATATGTAAGACGAAATGCAAAAAAAGGGGGTGGGCGCAAAATCATAATCAAGGAATCATCGTATAAAATTAATCGAAAATGGCTCGTTTTTGAACTGCTGAAAGTTTTTTCAGTGACAATATTTTCACCAGTAGGAAAATGAATAGAAGTATCGATGAAACCGCATAAAATAAGTCGTCATCGAAGGTCACGCGAAATTTCTAAGCCTAGAGGACGATGACTTGGCCGGAAAAGGATTTTTCTAAAATACTAACGTGATGTAAGCACTTACATCGCTTTCAAGGACTTTCGCGCGCTTAAAATCTTCTTATTCTTCTTTAAGGGGATAGCACTATGAAAACGAAAGTCTTAGGAATCTTAGCCTTAGTTGGAGTCGCGGCCGTCACCGGGGTTTCGATCGCAGGCGTTTCGGGAATTCAATCCAATATCAATGCCGAATCTGTTAGTCGGTCCATCACCTATGCCTATGGGGTCAATCAGAAGAACCTAAACGAAGAGGTGACGGCCGATCAAGGAATTACTAACGCCGGCAGTGGAACGACGGTTCGGACTAAAACGACTTGTTCCGGTACTTCTTACGACTTCACCAACTCTAACTATTATTGTGAGGCAAAGGCTACTTCAACTGCCGGAGGAACTGCTCAGATTCTGATTTTTGCTCATATTATGAATGTCACCAGCGTCAGAGCGGTCTACACCGTTACATCTGATACTGCTGGTAACTACATCTACCGCCCTTCGGTTTGCTACTATTCGGCTGCTGATTGTACTGGTACTTCGAAAAATGTCTTTTTCGGAGCTGAAAGCACAGTCAGCGACGGAATTGAGCACGATTACACAATCACGACGAGTTCGGTCGGCTTGACCTTTACTCCGCTCAGTGTCGAAATCATTATTCGGTACTACGTTTATGGGGTTACTACTTCCTCGGAGGTTATCTTAAAATCTGCGGTCGTTTCTTGGTCTTGCTGATTCCTTCTTGAGTCCCTCGCGCCTTTCTTCCCTAAGAAGGGCGCTTTTCTTTTGTTCCATCAAAAAACGGGGTGTGGTGCCCCCCCGTTCTTTGGACTCTTTTTAGCAGCAATAGGAGAGGCTTAAGGACTTAAAGGTGAAGGAGCAGGCGGTTCCGCTTGTGGTGGTGTGGATAGAGAAGATGATGCTTTCGGGCGTGAAGGATAAGTTATTGACGCTCGTATCCAAGATCACTTCGCCTTCTCCGATCTGCGAGGTCTCAATGATGGTGACGTTCTCGTATTTCCCGCCCATATTCTTTCCGGCGCAATAGGTGACAAAGGAATGATGATTCCGTCCGCCATCAAAGATGTATTTGAGATCGAAAGAAAGCACATTATGGATATTGAAAAAGAACATCATATAGCTGTTGCTGGTGTCTGAGAGATTGGTCCATTTGAGATAATAATCGTCCGTCTTTTTGCCCCAAGTGTAGTTTCCGTCTAATCCCCCTAAAGCGGCATCGACGTAGGAGCCGACGTTCCCGCCACTGATCTGCTCGCTCATCGGATGGTAGACTCTGCCGACAATATCAGAATGCTCGATGTAGTTGTAACCGGCTGAAAGAAGGATCGTACGGTTCGCGGTCTCGCTCGCCGCTAAACGGTAGTTGGACAGGTAACCCGCCCCAAAGACTCCTAAAGTGAGGGCGAGGCTTCCTAAGGTTGCAATCATCATCTTCTGGGTGGGGTTTTTCATAAAAACACTATAAACCCCAGGAAACCTCTTGGCTCTAAAAGGGAATTATTGGAAAGAAAATCTTGCTCATTTCAGGATCCGATTCCTCAAAAAGAAGCCATCCCATCTGGCTTTAAAACTTGTTTGTTCAACTTGCGCAAACAAGTTTCAAGCATCCTAGATACTCTCGCTTTTCACTTTGTGTTATTATGATGTCGCGCTAAGGAAAAACCCTTCGTGCCTTTCTCCTCTAGATGATCCTCTAGGGAAGAATTGAAGCAGTCCAGGACTCCCCTATAGTCCTGGGCTGCTTTTTATATGGAAAAGGGCAAGAGTCGTCCCGACTCCGAAATGGTAATGGAGGAGCGGTCCTTCGGTTTTTTCTTCGAGGTCAAACGATTGGAACCTAAGCGATTACTTTGCACAAATCCAAAACAAGTAAGAGGACAGAAGCTAATTGCAGCACACCGTAGACCCCGATGAAGATTTTCGGAATGAACATCTCAATCACGGTAAAAGGACGGTAATGGGCCGAACCCACTTTCTCGCTCATGACCCGCCATTCGGTTTCATAAATATTCGCCGGTAGGTGTTTTTCAATCGCGGTTATCACCCGCATCTTGGCACTATTAAGCGCCCCATAGGACTTCAGTTGAAATGCCCAGTTGACTGAAAGGAGAATTCCCATGGCGGAGAGGACAATTCCTAAGAGGGCAACCACTAAGAAACGTTGCGAAGTCAAAACGGAAATCAGGATCCCAGCCACAGTGGTGAAAATGCCGATGATCGAAGAATTTAAGGTGGTATAGAAATTCGAAACGTTGGTTCGGCGGGTCAAAATTTCCTCGCTGGTTCCTAAATAGACTTTGTATTGCTCGATCAAATCTTCCATCCGCTTGGGGTCGTCGGTCTTTTGGAGCTGACGTTCGATGTCAAAGTCGAAGCCGCTCCGTAAGACTTGGCCAAACTCCGATTTTTGGATTTCTTTAAAAAGTGGCCGGTTGTATTTGCGGTCGATCTTGTCCCCGATCTTCATAAACTTGTCGGGAAGGAAGAGACTCTCGTTAATCGGATCGAGGGTCGGTCCTTGGTTCAACCGAATCAAAAAGATTTGCTTCTTATCATGAAGGGCTAGTTTGATCTCGTAGTCCACGTTTTTGCTGGATGCGGTATCGCTTCCTAAAGCGACCAGTACGCAATCGGAATTCGATATTTTGGTGCGAGCTTCTTTCTTCCATCGTTTTAACTCGGGATTGCATTCGAGCATCAGCAGATGCGGAGCGGGATTCACATGAGAAAGTTCGGCTGCCAATTGCTGGGCCTTAAGGCTGTCACTGCCTTTATGGATTACAAAAATGTTCATGCTTAGATTTTACGTGGTTTTGAGCGAATTGCAATTTGCTTAGGAAAGGGTTTGGAAGAAGAGCGCGGGGTCAAATCCGATCTTAAGGGAAATAGAGGGACCTTCCTTTGTTTCTTTAAAGAGTACCAAGCCCGGATCTTTTCCGTTACAATATCTTTAATATGACCAACGAAGAATCTTTTTTACCTTCCCTAAGTGATCCCGATTTCCCCTATGGGGAATATCAGGAGCTTTTAGGCAAGAAGAAATATAAGGAAGCGAAAGCGGTCCTCCTTGAACTTAAGCAGGGAGGTCTCATTTCAACTAAGGACTACACTCTCCATCATCAAGAAGTCTTGGCCTTAATGAAGGCGAAGAAAAAGAACTAACAAAAGGTCTGGCGTGAGACTAAAGGGCTGGTTCCCTCAGTTTCGTTCTTTCTATAAATGTGTTACATCAAGGAGAACTCGATGGAAAAAGACGCTTTCATCTCGGTTCGAGTGAACAAGGAGACCAAAGAAAAAGCAGCCGCCCTTCTCGACAATTTTGGCTACTCTTTGTCCAGCTATATCAATGTGATTCTCGAAGAGATGGTAAAAGAAGGCTACCCCCAGCTTCACCTCATTAAAGCTTTGCGTTCGGCCGAACCTTTGAATAACACGTTAACTCTTTTGGAAATCAAGGATTATGTGGCTGCCGCCAGCGTGTCCGAACCCCATATTTTGAAAGTCTTCCTCTTTGGCTCCTACGCTCGGGGGCAAGCGACCGGAGAAAGCGATGTTGACCTTCATCTGGTCTCCGATGAAACGATGAGTCTGACCGATTTAATCGCATTCGAGAAACGCCTTTCGGATGGCCTCGGGAAAAAAGTCGATGTCGTGGGCTCGGCCTATAACGCCGCTCCCAACGAGTTCCAAAAAATGATTCAGCCTGAGGAGATCCCCCTCTACGAAAAATGAAGTCTTAGTCTTCATGAAGGCGAAGAAAAAGAAATAAGAGGCAACCGCCTTCGGAGGTCGAAAGGGGTTGCCTCTTTTCTAGACTTCAAAGCCTCATTCTTTGGGGTAGGGAACCTTAAAATAATCGAGGATCTTTTTGTATTTGTCCTGACCGGTTAAGCAGGTCTCAAGGAGCTGCTCCTTATTCTGAAAATAGTGGTCTAATCCTCGGTAATAATAGACTTTCATGTCTTCATCGATGTCAAAAGGAACTAAGCCGGCTTTTAGGCATTCCTTGAAGGCGATGAGCCGGCCGAGTCGGCCGTTACCATCTTGAAAGGGGTGAATCATTTCGAAGGAGGCGTGGAAATCCACGATATCTTGGAAAGTGATCTTCGCCTTCGCGTTATAGTGGGCTAAAAGTTTTTTCATGGCCTTTCCCACCTCTTCGGGCGCGGTGGTGGGCTTTTCTCCGATCAGGTTCGGGACCTTCTTGTAGTCCCCGACGGCGAACCACTCAAGGCTGGCGTCATGAGTTCCGGTTTTCAGAATCCGATGCAGCTCCTTGATAAAGGATTCATTTAAAGGTTCGAGCGCGTGATCAAGGACATAGCGGATGCAGGCGAAGTGGTTCGCGGCCGCGAGGACATCATCGACGGCGACCCCGGTTTCCTTCTCGCTTAATAAGGTATTGGTCTCGTAGATCAAACGGGTCTGATCGTAGGAGAGCTTGCTGCCTTCGATATGGTTGGAGTTATAGGCGAGAACGATTTGAGTCTGTTGATAGAGCCCACCCTTTAAGCCCGCTTTCTTCTCGGAGAGGAGCCGGTCGAGTAGAGGAGCGATCTTTGGCTCAAGAACGTAGGTAAATAAATCCCCGGGTGGACTTGGAGGTATTGGCAGATCTTGAGGATGATCTGAAGCGACACCGCTTGGTTCTTCGAAAGTTTCGCTAAGGTCGCGGGGGCGAGCCCCGCTCCGACGAGTAAATCGGTCTTTTGAAGAGAACGATCTTTGAGAAGGACGAAGAGTTTATCGTAAGAAATGGCCATAAGAATCTCTTTAAGGTCGGTATAGACGGATATTCATGCTTGTGAATGTTTTTTTAAAAATGTTCATGTTCGTGAATATTTATTAGAAAGGGTGAAGAGGCTAAATAAAAAGGATGACCCGCCTCCCGAAAGGGAAGGGGGCCATCCGAGGCATCGAGACTAGGCCGCTAAGGTGAAGGTCTTGACCTTGCTCGAGCCATCGACATCAACCGAGGAAGTCATGAGGATATCGAGGATCTTGTTGCGGGAAAGATGAACCACGAAGGTCGAGCTGTAATCGCTAAGGGATAAGAGCAAGGAACCATCGCTATTCTCTTTGGACGCGCTAAGGTCAAGCGTCAGCAGTTTGAAGTCGCTCCGTAAGCCAAGACTCGGATCAAGATAATCTTCGAGCGAGCCCGCTAAGAAATCGGGGACGATGAAGTCGCCGCTAAAATTGAAGGTCCGTAACGGACTGACCCCATTGAGGGGATCAAAGGACTGGTAAACGCTCGAAGTTTCGACGTTTTTGGTCTCGCTAAAGCTTAAGGCCTCGCGGGTCGCGGTGATCGACGCGCTATAGGTCACATCTTCATCGCTTCCATAGCTGATCGAACTATCGGTTTCGCTTTGGCTGACCGATTTGCCTTTGGCTTCGCCCGAATAGGATAAGACGTTATCTTTAACGGAAGAAGTCCAAGATTCGCTATAGGAGGCGCCAGTTGGGGCATTCGATAAAGTCCCGCTCATGGTGCAGGAAGAGGCGTAATCGAGATATAAGGGCAAAGAGGAGAGCAGCTTCTTTTGGACCGCTTCATCCGCTAGACCCGCTAGGCTGAGGGTGCTCGAATCGTAGAGGACCGGTTGGACCACGTTATTGATCACGGTCTCGCCATCCTTATTGAGGGCATTGCCCTCGCTATCGGTGCTATAGACGCTATAGTCCGGAAGGGCTTCGCTATCGTCCCCTAAGGTTTCGCTACTCACCGAAGTATAGGTGAAGGTCATTCCGGAATCGTTATCGAAGCCGGTCAGATTGTTATTATCGTCATAGATGGGCTGATAGGTTTGAATCGATAGCCCATAGGAGAGCAGGCTTTGATCGGCAGCCAGATTCACGAAGTAGGTGAACTTCCGGTTGATCTGGTACTCATCGCCATAGTGGCAGAGCAAATAATGGATCGATTCTTTGTAGGTCGAGGTGCCGTCGGCATTGGTGGCTACGCTTTCCCCATAGGGATCGGTGTTATCGAGTTCAAACTCATCGGGTTCTTTCGCCGCCCAAGCGGTGAAGTAATCCATCCCCTCCAAGAGCGGAGAAGTCTGGGCTAAGGGGATCCCACTAAAGGCATCGTTACATAAGGAGTAGTCATGGATGAGATCATGAGGATAGCCGGCATACGAGATGGTGTTCGCACCGACCTCGTGGGAGTGGTCGATGAAGACGACTTGGCTACTTTGATCTTGGAGATAGTACTCGTGGCTACTTAAAACCGTGGAGGTGCCGCTTGGGCTTTCTAACATCGAGACCGGGGTATCGAATAAGGAAGAGGAAGCGACGTTCTTGAAGATTTTGTTATCGAATAAGGAAACCTCATTGCGATTCCGCGAGACCGTGAACTTCCCGATGATCGGAACAAAGTTGCTATCCATCGCTTGGTCATAGGAATCTTGGGTCAGGATGTAGTGGTGGATGTCGTTGATCTTGGCTTTTAAGGCCGCAAGATAGGGCGCCTTGTCCGCGGCGGCTAAAGAGCTATAGGAAGAGGTTGCTACCGCTGAACTTTGGGATCCCACCGAAGAAACGGTAGAACCGCAAGAGGCTAAAAGAGCCACGCTCGAAGCAAGGAGTAAGACGTGTCGAATGGATTTCATGATGAATAAACCTCGATTGTTTCACCTTAACCCCTTAAGGAATATAGACAATCAAAATCCCAAATTCATGAGAATAGAGGATAAGGGTTTTCCTTCATTTCCTTTGGAGAAGAACGAATCAATATCATCGATTCTTTTCTTTGAATCATTAGGGGACAAACGATCAATGGGGATATATCCAATTCTACGGGGCCAGGAAAAAGCATCCCGCCTACGGAGAGACTCCTTAAGGGGGGGCATCGGCCCCAAAAACCCGGGACTCTTTTACGAAGGTCCATGAGGGACCTCATGCTCTTTTTGGGCCTTTTTTCCGAAGAAGCGCTAACGAAGCGAGAACGGAAGTGGCGGTCCCTTCATTTCTATTGGACGAGCCTTTTGGCCCGTGCTCAAATATTGTTAAAGAAGGTAAAGATTGATGAAACATTCTTTTATTCGTGGTGCCCTCCTCTTGGCTTTCGCTGGGATCTTGGCGGGCTGCAGCCTTAATGGTGGAGCCTCGAGCTCGGGCGGCGAGTCTTCCCTACCTGGCCAAACGCTCGGCGGGGTCATTGGGGCGAATGTCACCGACCCGACGGCCGGGACCACTTCGGCCTTTGTGACGAGCCAAGTCGAGGGCCAATGGGACCGGAGCTCCTTTGGATGGGTCAATGATAAAACCTATGCCAACCTGGGTTTACTCGTCGCGAGAAATTCCAATGGCAATGTGGGCTTCTATTCGCTCGCCTATCAAAAATTCTTGGTGGCGCCCCTCTATGTTCCCGCTTGGCTTTCCTATCAAGTTCAAGCCGATAGCAACGTCGGCTTCTTCCTCTTCATCCATTATATGAAACTGACGGTGGTCTACGATAGCTTAGGCAATACCCTTTATACGAACGAGGATGCCCCGGCCCCTAACGCGTATCCGACCCTCGCTTCCTATTTAGTGGGGACTGAGGTCTACGTTCAGGTCAATTGGGACTATGGGCAATATCAGGCCGATGGGACGATCCAATGGGGCGTCTCCCTTCCTTCAGCCCCCGCGGCGGAGGTGGTCTTTAACTCCAACGATTTCTTCGCTGATCCCAGTGTTCTGCTCGATTTAAAGGATTATGGTTATGAAGGCTACACGATCGCTCGGAACACGACCGGCTATTGCACCGTCTTCGATAGGAGCCATAACGCCGTCGCGAGTTTCATCTTGCCGACCCCGCTTTCGGCGGCCGGACTCATCGGCAACATCCTCTTCTATCAATATACGGTTGCTTTGCCCGATGAAGCGGCCTCCTATTCCTTCTCCGATAATGGCAAGAAATATAGTCTCACGAGCGGACGGCTCGATATCTTGACCGGCCAAGTCGTCAGTGCCGATCTTCCGTTTGTGGTCTCCTCGTTATCGTCCTATAAGGATAGCAGCGGATCCTATCTCCTCGCGGTCGCCTCCTTAAGGAAGATTGATCAAAATAAAGCCTTAAGCCCGCTCCGGCAATATCTGATGGATAAAGCCGGGGTCCTCTACGATGATGTGAGCGGCCTTGAGCCCAATGCCTTCATCAAGCTCGATGATACCCATTACTATAATGCGAACAGCAAGATCATCTTCAATGCCAACTTAAAGCCCTTATGCTACCTCGCGGGGATGAACCCGATTTTGCTGAGCGATGCCCAATGCTTCTACGGTTCCTATAATGGCAAGTTCGGCACGGTTGATTATAACGGCATCGTGCAGATTCCTTTCAAATACGATTCCTTGGTCGCTCGCTTCGAAAAGGGTTACACCATCGGCACGATCAATGGAACAGTTTATCGGGTCAAATCGAGTGGAACCCCGGAGTCTCTCGGGGCGTCTTTACAAGCGGTCACCCCCGGTCTCTATGTCTACCGCAATCCGTCTCAAAATGTCCTCGTTTTGACCGGGCTAGATCAAGACTATGCGAAGTTCGATTCAGGCTATCATGTCGCCGCGGTCACCCCCTTAGCCAGCCCGATCAATCATGCCTATTACGCCTTCGCCACGATCTGCGATGAGGAAGGCTATGTTCAAAAAGCCTATACTTTCGCGGCCAATTCCTATCCGAATGGATCGAGCTTTACCACCAAAGGAACCGAGGTCTTATCCCCTCAGGATGATGGCACCGAGTTCGCCAGCCCGATTTCGCTTCTTGAAGACGCCGATACGACGATCGTGCAAGCGAAGAGTTCCGGGGCCTATTGCTCCTTTACGCCGAGCCAAGATAGTTCCTACAATCTCGTCAGTTCCGCCGCCACGATCTCTTTGCTCGATTCGGCTGGCGCCGTGATGAGTTCCAGTAATGACAAGCTGACCTTCAGCGGGACGAAGGATACCCCAGTCCATTTCTTAATCAAGTCTTATGACCCCACGGCGGCTTATCCTTATGGTTTCATCGCCAATGTCTATCCGAATGATGGCCGCGACATTTCGGCCCCGCTTTCGCTCGTCTTAGGGGATAACCAAGGCAAATTCATGGTGAGTAGTGGCGTCTATTTGGCTTATTCTTGCCTCGCGAGCGGTTCTTACACCCTCGCCGCCCCGAATTGCTGGGTCAACCTGGAAGGGAACTCCAGCCCCGCTTCCGATAGTTTCAGCGTCGATTTGACCCAGGGCGAACAGTATATTTTCAACATTCAGCCCGATAGTTTCAGCTCGGGGGCCCGTTGGACCGCAAACTTTAGCGCCGAAGCGTCGTTACTAACGCTTGGAGCGAGCTTTCTTAATCCCTTCCCCCTCACGAAGCGGGTGGCGCAAACCCACGATTTGGCGGCTTCAGGATCCGCTTGCTTCCGATTCGTTTCCGATGGCGATTCGCCTTACCGCTTCACCGTTACGCAACCGAATAGCGTTGCTCTTTGGATTAAGTTTTATCGCCTCGGTAGCACCGGTCTCCAAGAGGTAAGAATCGATACCGGAAGCGCTACGACGGTCATTTCGAGCTCGACCTCCTGCGACTCCGGATTGACCCTCTATATTGCGGTCGAAGCCGCGAGCGCCGTGAGCGGGGCGAGTTTCCTCCTCACCGGGGATAGCCAAGGCCGCACCGCCGAAGCCCCGATCGACTTCGCTTTAGGGACGGCGAACCTTGCTTCAGCGAGCTATCTTCGTTACTACCGTTTCACCGCGTTAACGGCCTCCCACTATCTCTTCACCGCCGAAGGCTCCTCGAGTTTCAATTTGGTGATCAAAAAGAGCGGCAGTGACACCGCCTTATATTCTCAAACGAAGAGCAACCACCTCTATGAAACCGATCTAGCGGTCAACGATTCGCTCTATTTCTTAGTCCCGGCCACTTCGGGGACCTTGGTCCTTGGCGCCTTCGACTTAAAGGCCGGAGCGGCCTTAACCCTCGATTCCGCGGAAAGCTATGCCTTCGCGGCGGGACACCGTCTCGTCACCTATTCCTATCGCCCGAGTGCGGATGGCCTCTATCCTTATACGATTGCTTCCTATAGCGGATCCTTCACCATCTACGACGGGAATGGAGCCGTTTTGGGGAGTAACACGATCAGTTCTTCCTCCTCAAGCTATTTGAGCCTTAGCGCTGGGACGACCTACTATTTCGCTTTCTTTAGTAGCGCGAGCGGAAACGGCTCCTTCACTCTTAGCGCCGCTAAGGCCTCCTTGGGGAGCTTAACGACTTCAGCTCCATTAGCGGTAAGTCTAGACGCGAGCGCCGATTCGTTGGTGACTTATGATGCCCTGACTTCGTCCAGGCTTACTTTGAGTGGGACCGGTTTTACGACCCTCAGCCTCAGAGTGGTCGATACCGCGAGCGGAGTCGGCTTAGTCGTGACCATGAATTCGACCAATAACTGGAGCTTTACGGTCACGAAGGACCATCATTACGTCCTGGTCTTCACGAATGCTAATGCCGCCACGAGCGGCACTCTCGCCCTGAACGAGACCGCCTCCTTTGAAGCCGGCTCTTCCCTGAGCTTAGCCTTAGCGGCTAATGTCAGCAAAACCTACTCGATTACCCCGACCCAAACGGCGTTCTATGCCTTTAACTTCACCTTCGCGAGTTCGGTGACTGCGACTTTGACCTTAGGCTCAACCAGCCTCTTCAGCCAGAGCGGATCCACCCTGAATATCCAAAAAGGATTGAAAGCCAATTCGACCTATACCCTCACCCTTACTTCCACCTCGGCCCAAAGCGGCACGGCGGGCTTTGACTTTGTCACCTTGACCGGTAACGCGTCCTTAAGCGTCCCGGTCGAGAGCAATACGATCTATGTGGTCCGTTTCATCCCCGCCACGAGCGGTTCGCTCGTCTTCCTTGGCACCAACACCAGTGGCGATACCTTTGCTTACCTCTATGATGCCAATATGGCTCAGCTCGCTAATAACGACGATGGGGGAAGCAATAACAACTTCAAGATCACCTATTCCGTCACCGCCGGCACCGTCTATTTCTTGGGCCCCCGTTTCTATAACGTCTCAAGCACCGGCACGGTCTCCTTTACCACGACCTTATCCTGAGGCACACGAGGACGCGCTTAGGCCCGCCTGACGACGGGCCTTTTTTGGTGGAGAGTCGGATCTTCTTTTCCCGCGATCGCCGCTTTCTCCTTTGGGGCCATCTTCCGGCTCATCTAAGCTTTAAGGGGGGCATCGGCCCCGCGTTTTTCTTCCTTAAGGGCAAAATTAACCTTGAACGTGATCAAGAGGGGACACTAATGAAACCGATGAAAAAGCCATCTCAGTATTTTCTCGCCTTTAGCGTCGTCGTGGCCCTTAGCGTTACCGCGATCCTCGGCTTTAGCGCGGTGGCCCGGAATCAAAACCTCGGTGGCAGTGCTTCCACCTATAGCATCACGGTGAATGATGGCAATTGCTATGGCTTACCCCAAACCGCCGACTACAATGACTGCACCGCTTGGACCGATCTGGCCTATGCCGCTTATGGGGACGCCGCCCCGCGTACCATCACCCTTCATGGTTCGGGCCTTACCCCTTATGATCTCAGTGAAGATTCCGCTCATCCTTATGGCTTTTTCCGTAAATTTACGGGGACGGGCTCGAACTTCGAAAACTTCAGCGAGATCACTGGGATAATGGCAGTGAAGGTGGTCTATGGAACTCCTAATGACGTGAAGGATTACTTCCTCTGCAATTTCGCCACTAGCCTCACCGCGGCCAAGAACGTCGCTGATCCCACAATCGTCACGGCTTACACCTTAAATGGGACGAGCCTCATTAATGGTGTGCCTTTCTATACTGAAACTTTCGTGGCTCCGGATCCGGATAATACGAACTTCTTTAAATTCGAAGGTCAGGTTGCCACCGCATCCGTTTACGTTTGCTCGATCACGATTTATTATCAGTGCAGCCATGGGACGGCCGCGGCGAGCAGTAGCGGGGTTGCCGTTACGGCCGCGAGCGCTTCGGCGGGTCAAGGCTCAGCCTTTAGCTTCTAAAGAGACAGCAATTACTTTTCATGAAGAGGTGGGCCATCCCCCTCTTTTTTAGTGGGGACGAACTAAAACCATCGTAATCGATAAAAAGTGCCCCGCCTGAGGAGAAACTCCTCAAGGGGGGCACGGTCGAATTTGGATGTAGACGTTAACGGGCGGTCCAGGTGTTACTTGCGATATCGTAAGAGTAATCGCTGGTGAGCACGGTCGTTAAGGAAGAGTTGGCGTGCCAGTCTTCGTTAAGGGTGATCTTCAACCATTCGGCCTTGGTTCCGTTATAGTTCAGGGTCGTGAGGCTGCTATTGTTTGCAAAGGCGTTGCTCCCGATATTGATCACGCTGCTCGGGAGAGTCAGACTGCTGATATTGGCTCCTTCGAAGTAATTCGCTCCGATGTTCGTCACGGTACTCGGAATCGTAAACGTGGTGACTCCGGTGCTCTGAAGGATTCGACAGCCATATAAGAGTTTTACTCCGGTGGCATAGCTGACGCTCGTGAGAGCGGCGCAACTGCTGAAGAGGTCATCGCCAACGCTGGTGAGGTTCGCCGGTAAGACGGCCGTGGTGAGCGCCGTGTCCTTCTCAAAGAGGTTGTCCCCAATCGTAGTGAGGGCGGTGGCGTTGCTGAAGTCGACGCTGGTGAGCTTGCTCATCCCCGCGAAAGCGTGATTATCGATCCTCACGATTTGATCGGGCAAGGCGACGCTCGTCAGCTTCGATGAGGCGAAATAGTAAGATTCGATCAACGTGACCGTGCTCGGAATCGTGAACGACGTGACTCCGGTGCTCTGGAGGATCCAACGGCCCTTCAGGGCTTTCGTCCCCGCGGCGTAGGTGAGACTCGTGAGGGCAGTGTCGTTATCGAAGAGGTTATCGCCCACTGTGGCTAAGCCAGCTGGTAAGACGGCCGTAGTGAGGGCGGTGTCATTCTCGAAGGCATTATCCCCAATCGTAGTGAGGGCGGTGGCGTTGCTGAAGTCGACGCTGGTGAGCTTGCTCATCCCGGCGAAAGCGCGATCGTTAATGTTCACGATTTGATCGGGCAAGGCGATGCTCGTCAGCTTCGAGGAGGCGAAATAGTAAGAGTCGATCAAGGTGACGGTATCCGGGATCGTGAACGACGTGACCCCAGTGTTTTGAAGGATCCAACGGCCCTTCAAGGCTTTCGTCCCCGTTGCATAGCTGATACTCGTGAGGGCAGTGTCGTTATCGAAGAGGTTATCGCCAACGTTCGTCAAATTCGCTGGCAAAGTGACTTCGGTGAGCGCGGTGTCGTTCTCAAAGGCGTTATCCCCAATCGTAGTGAGGGCGGTGGCGTGGCTGAAGTCGATGCTGGTGAGATTGCTCATCCCCGCGAAAGCGTGATCGTTGATCGCCTTCACGCTGCTTGGGATGCTGATCGATGTGATCGCGGAATTGGCGAAATAATAACTATCGATCGTCGTGACCGTGCTCGGAATCGTAAACGAGGTCGTACTGGTATTTTGAAGAATCCAGCGGCCCGTCAGGATTTTGGCCCCAGTCGAATAGCTGAGGCTCGTGATTCCACTGTCGTTATTCAAGAGGTTATCGCCCACGCTCGTCAAGTTCGCCGGCAAAGTGATTTCGGTGAGCGCGGTGTCGTCTTTGAAGACATCATCGCCCAGCGTTTTTAAGGAGGTCGCTTTGCTGAAATCGACTCCCGTTAAGGCCGAGCAAGAAGCGAAGGCACTTGAGCCGATGCTCGTCACCCGGCTCGGGATCGCAATTTGGGTCAAGCCCGATCCGCTAAAGTAGGATTCATTGACGGTGAGAACCGTGCTCGGGATCGTGAAACTCGTCAAAGCGGTGCAGCCGTTATAAAGAGCATTGCCGATCAAGGCCGTCGGGTTCGTTTCGAAGGTCACTTCCTTTAAGGAAAGTGAGTTCATGAAGGCGTTTTGGCCGATCGAAGTGACTCCGGCCGGCATCTGGAAGGAAACCAAGCCCGAGTTGTAGAAAGCTTTTTCGCCGATCGAGGAGAGTAAGCCCGAGGAAGCATAAGTGATCCCCGTCATGGCCGAGCAGTTATAGAAAGCATTTTCGCCAATCGAAGTGACGCCCGAAGGAATCGCGATGGTCTTGAGACCGAAGGAATCGGCCAAGAAATCTTTGGGGATCGCGGTGAGGCCTTCGGGGAGAGTGAAGGCGGTCAAACGGTAGCAGCGGCCAAAGATGTGGTCGCCGGTGAACTCGGTCGCCGAACCATTCGCATAATGAAGCTTCGATAAGGAAGTATCGTCCGAGAAGGTCCATGATCCGAAATAAGTCATGGTGCTCGGTAACGTTACTTCAATCAGTTTGCTCTGATTGGAGAAAGCATTGGTCACCATCCCCTTGACCGGGGCGCGACCATTGGTGCCATCGTCGTATTCGTCGGGGATGATAATCCCCCGGAGATCATCACTATGGCCGCTAATGGTGTAAGAACTGGTCGTACTATCGTAGGTGTAGTTGATCGTATAAGGATATTCGGTGAAGGTCGGTTTGTAGTCTTTATCGCCGGTCACCGGGGTGAGACTGCTATCCCATAGGCCATTCCAGGCGTAAGCGCTCGTGGCAGTGGGCGCACGATACGGATGCGGGGTCGAAATGGCGAGCTGGACGCTCGAACCATAATCGACGGTGTTGGTCTGAAGAACCGTGCCATCGTCATCGAGAAAGCGAACGGTATATTGGTTCACTTCTTGTTGAAAGGTAGCGGTGTAGGTCTTGGCCCCCGTGACGGCGCTGATCGGACTGTCCCAATCCAAGAAAGCATAAGAATACTGAACGTTGCCAGCTTTGGTGGGTTTGCTCCCTTGATAGACTGGAGTATCGCCATAATCGAGGGTCTGCTTTTCTAACAAGGTTCCATCCTCATTAAGGAAGCTCACTTCATATTGGCGGAGGGCGTGGCTATAGGTCGCGGTGTAGGTGACGTCGCCCGTCACGCTCGAAAGTTCAGGAGACCAGCCGCTGAAAGTATAGGTGTACTGGGCGTCCTCAGGCTTCGCTAAGGAAGCGGTTCCGCTATAAGCGGGGGTCGCGCCATAATCGAGGGTCTGCTCTTGTAAGATCTTGGTGCCATCGTAATTCTTGAAGGTGACCACGTATTGGTTGGTCACGCTCTTGAACTTGGCCGTATAGGTCGCCATGCCCTTCACGGGGACAATCGCTTTGTCCCAATCATCGAAGGTATAGGTGAGACCGGCGGTGGCAGCCTTAGTCGGAGTATTGGCCGTATAGGTTGGGGTTTCGCCATAAGCGAAGGAACTCGATTGGAGGATCACCCCATTGTCGCCAAGGAAGGTGATGAGATAAGAACGCACGCTGGTCTTGTAGGTCGCCTTGTAGGTGGCGGTTCCTGTGACCGCGGCTAAGGGACGATCCCAGGCATCGAAGGTGTAGTCATACTGGACATCGGAATCTTTCGTTGGAGTCGCTCCGCTATAAACCGGAGTCGCGCCATAGGAGAAGTCGCTGGCTTGTAACGAAGTGCCATCCTCATTTAAGAAGGTGATGAGATAGCCCCGGGTGGTCGCACTATATTGGGCGGTTAAAGTGACATCGCCTTGGATGTTGGTGAGACCTTTATCCCAGTTGGAGAAGGTGTAGTGGTATTGGCTATCATCGGCTTTCGTCGGGGTGACGCCGCCATAGGTCGCATCTTCGCCTTGTTTCACTTGGGTCGAATAAAGTTCGGTGCCATCCGCATTCACGAAGGTGACTTTGAAGTAGACCGGCTGATCGCTCGAGGCGCTGCTGGACGAACTTGAGCTGGACGAACTCGGCTCGCTCGAACTGGGCTCACTACTCGTCGGAACGGATGTCCCTTCGGAAGTTGAGGGGGTGGATGAGGTTTCGGCTTCGCTACTGGAAGATCCCTTTTCCGAACTCGATTCAGATGAACTCGAGCTGGAGGGAGTGGGGGTCACGGAGCAAGCGGGGCAGGAGCAATTGCTATCGGTGCTGCAACCGGCGAAGGAGCAGCCTCCTAAGAAAAGCCCGGCGACCAACGTCAAAACGATGGGTGTCTTTTTCATTTCATTTTCCTTTTTGTTTTTTCGGTGATTCTTTTCGGCCGAATCACTCTTGTATTAATGATACAAAGAGGGTCTGGGGGCAAAAAGGCCTACAACTGATCTTTTAGGGGTCAAAGGGCTCAAGGGGCAAACCAAAGGGTCAGTTATGGGCCTTGTTGCTCTTTTTCCTCGTTCCTAACATTAAAGGTAATGCTTTTTATAGGGGCAAAATCATGAAAAATTCATTGAAGAGTTTGATGTTGATCCTTTTGGCTGGCAGTTTGGCCGGATGCGGGGGCGTGACTTTCTCGTCTTCAGCAACCACCAGCAGCGGGGCCGCGGCATCCTCGGATGTTCCCGCCTCCTCCAGCAGCAAGGCCGATTCCTCAGCAACGGCTTCCTCGACCAGCTCCAGCGTTCCGGTGGTGGGCGAATCCGGTCTTCAATATGTGCTCAATCCCGATGGACTCTCTTATGCGATCACAGGCTATGAAGGAACGGAAACCTCCCTCACCGTCGATCCGACTTATCAGGGATTGCCGATCACCCGGGTCGCCGATTACGCTTTCGGGTATGAACGGAGCCTCGTCACAATCGACCTTTCGAAGTGTACGAGCTTAACCTCAATTGGCACCTACGCCTTTGAAGCGAACTATAACTCTTATTCGCGCGTTCCTAACCCTTTGGTGCATCTCTACCTTCCTTCTTCCTTAAAGTACGTGGGCCAAGGTGCGCTTCTATCAAACGGAATAGGCTTCTTTGGAATCTCAATGAACATTCTTGAATGCAATGTCAAAGATGGCTTAGGTTACCTTGGCAACGCCAATAATCCTTATCTTGTGCTCTATAAGAACGTGAACAATACCGATGGCAAGAACGTCGAAATCCCCGAAGGCACCGCTTTTGTTTGTGAGGAGGCTCTCTCACAGTTCACCGGCGTTTCTTTGCCCAATTCTCTTCTTTATTTTGGGTCGGAACTCGCCGCGACCAGCTCTATGGGGAAACTCGCTTTGACCTATACGGTAAAAGATGGCCTTAATTATCTCGGGAATGCCACGAACCCCTATCTCGTTTGTGCGGGTCCGGTCGATCATACCTTGACGAGTCTTACCTTGGCCGAGGGTTGCCGAGTCGTTCGGGATCTGGCCTTTGGCGGGTGCACGGCGTTAACGAGCGTCACCCTTCCTTCTTCCTTAGTTACGATTGGGATGAGCGCTTTTAATGACGATGTAGCGTTGACGAATGTCACCATTCCGGCAGATTGCTCTCTTTCAAGCATCATGACCAAGGCCTTCTACGGCTGTCTCCGTCTCACGTCTTTTGACTTTGCCGCCTGCTCCAAATTGGAGGAAATCGAAGATGAGGCGTTTGGCTATGGCGCTCTCACGGCGGCAACGATCCCCGCCCACCTTTCCTATTTAGGCTATCACGCGCTTTATGGGGGCAAGACTCAACTTTCGGTCGATTCCGCCAACCGTTCCTTCTCCTTCAAGGACAATTTCCTTTTGAGCTATGATGAGACCCAACTTTTCCAGGACTATATCTTGACTAGCGGTTTGACCGAGCTTCCCTCGAGCCGCACCCTCCCTTCGACGGTCAAAAGAATTGGGCCCAGTGCTTGCGCTTACATGCCTTATACGACCGTGACGTTACCTTCTTCCCTCGAAACGATTGATCGTGAGGCTTTCTTAAACTCCGCTCTTACCAGCATCAGCCTTCCCGATAACGTTATTTCGATCGGACCCAATGCCTTCAAAAATTCTAATGACCTCACTTCGCTGATGCTTTCTTCTAGCCTTAAGCGGATCCAAGATGGCACCTTTTATGAGTGCGGCAAATTAGAGAGCGCCACTTTCCCTAGCGGTCTCCTCTCGATTGGGGCCAACGCTTTCTACGGTTGCAAAGTCTTAGGGGCCATCACCCTTCCGGACACGATTCAGTCGATTGGGGACTCCGCCTTCTTCTCTTGCTCCAAACTGAGCTTTACCGCGCTGCCGTCTCAGTTAAAGAGCCTTGGCGTTAAAGCCTTCGCTTATGACGACTGCCTTCTCACTTTGCTTACCCTCCCTCAGACGCTTACGAGCCTCGGTGAAAGGGCTTTTGAGGGGTGCAGTGGCTTAGTTACGGTTGATCTTTCAGGTCCGATCAAAAGTATTGAAAAAGACACTTTTAACAGCTGCGACAAATTGACGACCGTCACTCTGCCGTCCGGTCTTACGAGCATCGGCGAAGCCGCTTTCGAAGGGGATGGAGCACTGATCGTGGTCACGGGATCCGCTCCGCTCCTCAGTATTGGCAAAGGTGCCTTCTATAAATGCTACCATTTGACGAGTTTCCCGTTTGGCGATTGCCTCACGACCATCGAAGATGGGGCCTTTGACGAATGCGAACGTCTCACCAATGTGAGCTTGCCGGCCACCCTTACGAGCCTCAGCGAGTATGCCTTCTCCGAATGCTCCTCGATTTCAAAATTCAATTTCTCAGGGAATTCCACCTACAAGGTGAGCTCCGATGGAGTCTTTATTTTAGGGGCGGACGGGACTTCGATCATTTCATCGGCCCGTGGGGCGACTTCGGTGGCGATCCCTGATTCCTTCACTACGTTAGACGGGACCTTCTCGGAATTCCGTTCTCTGACTTCGATCGTCATTCCCGCGACGGTCAAAAGCATCGGGGATAACGCTTTCTATGATTGCAAGTCTTTGACTTCAATCACCTTTTTAGGCCCGATCACTTCGATCGGGGATAACGCTTTCTATGGTTGCAAGGCTTTGACTTCAATCGTGATTCCTTCCGGCGTGACCAGCATTGGAAAGAATGCCTTTGAGGGCTGCTCCGCTTTAACGTCAGTCACTCTTCCGGATACGCTCACGAGCATCGGCCAGTATGCCTTTGAGAATTGCTCGGATCTAGCGAACATCAACCTTCCGGACTCGCTTACCACGATCGAAAAATACGCTTTCGATGGTTGCTATGACCTCAAGACGATTTTCGTTCCCATTTCGGTCACCACGATCGGGGACATGGCGTTTTTCTGCTGCGAGAAATTAAGTATTTCTTGCGAAGCCGCATCGAAACCGAGCGGCTGGTCTTCCAGTTGGAATCCGAGCGGCCGTCCGGTCACCTGGGGCGCGACGAGGTAGGGGGAGTTCACTTGAAGAGCCGGAGGGGTTCCCTTCGGCTTTTTAAGTAAAGGATCAGATATAGGCCTTGTTGGTTCCCTCCGGCGTTTTAACATTAAGGGTAATGTTTTTTATAGGGGCAAATAGATGAAAAATTCATTGAAGGCGTTCGCGTTGATCCTTTTGGCCGGGAGTTTGGCTGCTTGCGGTGGGGTGACTTCCTCGTCTCCGATAGCCACAAGCAGTGGGGCCGCGACATCCTCGAATGTTCCTGCCTCCTCAAGTAGTAAGGCGGATTCCTCAGCAGCGATCTCGGAAGGCACGTCCGAAAATTCCAGTTCCGTTCCTTCGTCAGAGAGTTCGGCCGCGACCTCGGAAGGCACGAGTTCCGCGCCTTCCTCCTCGAGTTCAACTTCAACCTCGGGTGGCACCTCTTCAACTTCATCCAGCAGTTCCTCTTCCTCGAGCAGTTCGTCTGCTCCAGAACCGGTTATCGAAGGGCTAGAGTTTTCTCTTAATCCCGATGGGGCCTCTTATTCCATCAAAGATTACATTGGAACCGCGGCTTCTTTGACCTTAGGGCCAACCCACTTAGGGTTACCAATCACCCGGGTTGGGGATTACGCTTTCACCTTTTCTAAAACCTGCACCAGTCTTGATCTTTCTAAGTGCACGTCTCTGATTTCTTTAGGGGAGTATCCTTTTGGATCGTCGGAATTACCTGGCTCCATTTCGCTAAACGACAAGCTAACCCATCTTGTTCTCCCCTCCTCCATCGAATTTGTAAGCACGAGAAGTTTTTTAGTGAGCAGTGACTTCAGTTATAACGTGAAGGATGGTTTTGGTTACATCGGCAATTTGGATAATCCTTATCTCGCTCTTTGCGTCAACATCTCTTCAACTGCGACGAGCTTGACCATCCCCAAAGAGACCGCCTTCGTGAATGAAGCGGCTTTAGCGAATATCACCAGTCTTTCTTTGCCGGATTCCCTCCGTTACTTTGGGGCGGCTGCTTTTAGTTCTTCCTTCAGCTCATCCCTCAATTCCGCTTTGGCCTATACGGTGAAAGGGGATCTCCGCTATTTAGGAAATACGGTGAACCCTTATTTGGTCTGCGTCGGTCCAACCGATCAGAAGACTTTAACGAGCGCGAGTGTGCAGGAGGGCTGCACTCTTTTGAAAGATGGAGCCTTCAGTTATTGCTCGTCCTTGACCACGGCTACTTTGCCGGCTTCGCTCCAGATCATCGAACCTTACGCTTTCTCGTTTGACTCCGCATTAACGAGCGTTACGGTTAGCGCCCCTTCCAATCTTCTTTCGATCATGTCCCTGACGTTTTACAGCTGCTCTAGCCTAGCGCAGTTTAATTTAGGGGCCTGTTCAAAACTTCTGGAGTTAGGATCGAGTGTTTTCCAGTCCTGCCCTCTTACGGCCCTGACGATCCCCGCGAACGTTACGACGATTGGCCCCCTCAGCTTCCAATGCCCGGGCTTAGAGCTTTCCGTCGATCCGGCCAACTCTTCCTTCTTGGTGAAGGACGATTTTCTCTTTGGCCAGGACCAAACCACGATTTTTGAAGACCTTCTTCCTTTGAAGACTTCAAGCGCAGTCCCATCGACCCGAAGTGCTCCTTCCGGAGTCAGGGAAATCGGCGAAGGGGCTTTTGCCTATTCTTCTTATACGAGCATTAGCCTTCCAGATTCGGTGACGGCGATCGACATGCTTGCTTTTGGGCTTTGCATGAAACTTGTGACGGTGGTTCTCCCCAATTCGCTTGCTTCGATTGGACCCATGGCTTTTTCGGGTTGCATCGCTTTAAGTACCATCACGCTTCCCTCCTCTTTGACGTTCATCGGGGTGAACGCTTTCGATAGCTGCTCCCTCAAAATGTTTGATTTTGCTGGGAACTCCGTCTATCAAGTGAGCGCAGATAAGACCTTGATTTTAAATGGGGATGGAACTTCGATCCTCTTCGCTGCTCCAGCCGCTTCGGCGATCGTGATCCCCAATACGGTCATGGCTTTAGATCCCTCGACTTTCTCTGGTCGTTCCGTCCTTGCCTCTATCACTCTCTCTGAGAAAATGACGAGCATCGAAAAATCTTCTTTTGCCAATTGCACGGGCTTAACCACGATCCAACTCGGATCCTCCCTTAAGAGCATTGGTGAATCCGCCTTCAAGGGTTGCACGGCTTTAAAATCGATCACGATCCCGGATTCCCTGACCAGCATTGGTCCATCGGCCTTCGAGGGTTGCACGGCCTTAACCTCCGTCACGCTAGGCAGTTCACTGACGAGCATCCCTGATTTTGCCTTCAAAGGCTGCACATCCTTAGTTTCCCTCGCCATCCGAAGCTCCATCACGAGCATTGGCAAATCCGCCTTCGAGGGTTGCACGGCCTTAACCTACTTCACCATCCCCGATTCGGTCACCAGCATCGGCGATTCCGCCTTTGCTTCTTGCTCCTCTTTAACTTCGGTCAGCCTTTCGGGTGGCTTGAAGAGCATCGATGATTCCGTTTTTGAGGATTGCACGAATCTAAACACGCTCGCGGTCGGGAACTATGGCGGGAACATCAACGGCTTTACCTTCGGGGACTTCACGAAAATGAACGCTTTCTCCGCCGCTTCGGCGAATGCCAAATACCAATCCATTGATGGTGTGCTTTATAGCAAAGATGGCAAGACCCTATTGGCCTATCCCGTCGGCAAGGAAGGAACTTCCTATACGATCCCAGATGGGGTCACGAGCATCGGCGAAGGCGCCTTTTATAAGAGCACGAACTTGAAGACGATTAGCATCCCCTCCTCAGTCAAGAGCATCGGCTTTGGCGCTTTCGAATCCTGCTCGAGCCTGACCACGATGACCATCCCGGATGGCGTCGTCGAACTGAGCGATTCTACTTTTATGAACTGCAGTGCCTTAAGTTCAATTAACCTTCCGAATTCGATAACGAGCATCGGCGATTCTGTCTTCTCGGATTGCTCGAAGCTGACCGCGTTTACGATCGGAAGCGCCGTCACGAGCATTGGGTCTCAGGCCTTCTCTGGTTGCACCGGTTTGACCGCTTTCTCGCTGGCCGCGGGCAACGCGACCTACCAATTGATCGACGGCGTGCTTTATAGCAAGGGTAGCAAAACCTTAGTGGCCTACCCCGCCGGAAAGGAAGGAACTTCCTATACGATCCCAGATGGGGTCACGCGGATCGGCGATGGTGCTTTCGGCGGGTCCACTTTGCAGGCCGTCCAACTTCCAAGTTCGCTCATCAGCATCGGCGATCATGCCTTTGATGATTCTCATTCACTAATCTATGTTCTTAATTTGCCGAGCGGTCTTACGAGCATTGGCGATTGGGCCTTTTCCTATTGCTATGCCCTAACGGAAATCACTATCCCCGCTTCGGTCAGTTCGATGGGGTCTTATGCTTTTCATCGGTGTGATGTTCTATCCCTCTCTTGTGAAGCCGCTTCAAAACCGAGCGGGTGGGCTTCGGACTGGAACCCCGATAACCTCCCGGTCACTTGGGGCGCGACCAACTAGCGGAAAAAGGAACGAGAGCCGGAGGGTTTCCTCCGGCTTTTTTAGCAAAGGATCAGATATAGGCCTTGTTGGTTCCCACCGGCGTTTTAACATTAAGGGTAATGTTTTTTATCGGGGCAAAATCATGAAAAATTCATTGAAGAGCTTGATGCTGATCCTTTTGGCCGGGAGCTTGGCCGGATGCGGTGGGGTGACTTCCTCGTCTCCAGCCGCGACATCATCGGCCGCAGCGACGTCATCGAGCGCGGCGGCGTCCTCGAGCAGCAAGGTCGACTCCTCAGCAGCGACCTCGGAAGGCACGTCCGAAAATTCCAGTTCCGTTCCTTCGTCAGAGAGTTCGGCCGCGACCTCGGAGGGCACGTCCGAAGCAACTAGTTCCGTTCCTTCTTCATCCAGCTCGGCCGGGACCTCGGAAGGCACGAGCTCCGCGCCTTCTTCCTCGAGCTCGGCTTCGACCTCAGAAGGAACATCCTCTGTCTCATCCTCGTCTAGTTCTTCCTCTTCGAGTTCGTCTGAACCGGTGAAGCGCTTTACCATCACCTTCTTGAACTACGATGGCACCGAGCTTCAAAAATCCGATTGGGCCTATGGATCCACCCCTATCTATAGCGGTAGCATTCCGACGAAAGAAAAGAGCGCCCAATATTCCTATGTTTGGAAGGAGTGGAGCCCCGCGATTGCTCCGGTGAGCGCGGAGGCCACCTACACGGCGGTCTTCGATACCGTCGTCAACAAATTCGTCATCACCTTCTTGAACTACGATGGCACCGAGCTTCAAAAATCCGATTGGGCCTATGGATCCACCCCCGTCTATAGCGGCAGTACTCCGATGAAAGCCGAGGACGCGAATAATGCCTATAGTTTCTCCGGCTGGACTCCAGAAATTACTTCGGCTTCCGAATCAACCACCTACACCGCGGTCTTCACCCCATACTCCGCGGGGTTTGTGTTCTCCTTAAATAGCGATAACAAGTCCTATGGCGTGGCTAATTATACAGGATCAGCAACCGCCGTCATTATGCCGTCCGAATATAACGGCCTTCCCGTCACGGCTATCCTGGACAGCGCTTTCTTGAATTGCACGGCCATGACTTCCCTTGCAATCGGTGATTCCATCGCGAGTATCGGAGAGAAAGCTTTCTCCAAGTGCACTGGTTTAGCCTCCTTCTCTGCTAGTACCCTGAACTCGAATTACCAAGCGATCGATGACGTGCTTTATAGCAAAGATGGCAAAACCATCGTTAGCTATCCGATGGCGAAGAGCGGTTCGAGCTATACCATCCCCGATTCGGTCCTGACGATCGGCAATTACGCTTTCTATGAATGCAAAGCCTTAACATCCCTTGCGATTCCCAATTCCGTCATCACGATCGGCGATTATGCCTTCTTTTGGTGCTACGGCCTTACCACGCTCCAAATCGGATCTTCCGTTCAGAGCATTGGCAGTCACGCCTTCGGCTACTGCCGCGCATTTTTCTCCCTCACGATCCCTGATTCCGTCGCCAGTATCGGGACCTTCGCTTTCTATAACTGCCAAGGTCTATCGACCGTCACGATTGGAAACTGCATTGCCGACATGGATCGAAACACCTTTCTGGCTTGCGTGCATTTAGCTTCCTTCTCGGTTGCTTCGACGAACTCCAAATACCAATCGATTGGCGGGGTGCTGTATAACAAAGACGCTACCACTCTTTTGATCTATCCCTCTTGGGCAGGAACCTCGTACACGATCCCCTCTTCAGTCACGAGTATCAACGCTGGCGCTTTTGATGAGTGCACAAGTTTGAAGATGCTCACTATCCCCTCTTCAGTCACGAGCATCGGCGCTGATGCCTTTAATTTCTGCACGTCTTTAACGACGCTCAGCATTCCTTCCGCGGTCACAATCATTAACGATTCCACCTTTAAGAACTGCAAGCATTTGACCTCAATCAGCCTCCCCGATTCGATTACCAGCATCGGTGATTCCGCTTTCTCGGGGTGCACGGGTTTGACTTCGTTCACGGTGGGAAACGCCGTCACGAGCATTGGGTCTGAGGCCTTAGCCTACTGCTCGGGTTTAACCACCCTCACGCTTGGAGGCACCCTCACGAGCATCGGGAGTTCAGCCTTCGTTGGATGCTCAGCTTTGACCTCGTTCTCCGTTGCCGCTGAAAATACGGTCTATCAATCGGTCGAGGGTGTGCTCTTCAGCAAGGACGGCAAAGCCTTGATGGCCTATCCCGCCAGCAAGGAAGGATCCTCCTATACGATCCCTAATGGGGTCACTAGCCTAGCCGATGGTGCCTTCATGAGGGCTTCGAAATTGACCATGGTGACCATTCCTAGTTCCGTCACAAGCATCGCGGGTTTTGCCTTTTCTTCTTGCTCGTTATTGCAATCCATCAACTTGCCGAGCGGTCTCACGAGTATCAGCAATTACACTTTCGATTCCTGCAGCGCTTTAACCTCAATCAGCCTGCCGAGTACTCTCACGAGCATCGGCAAGAATGCTTTCTCCTATTGCAAAGCCCTTACGACAATCAATTTGCCTAGCATTCTCACGAGCATCGGCGAGCGGGCCTTCTACGATTGCGAAGCCTTGACGGCAATTAGCCTTCCGGATTCGCTTACCAGCATCGGCGAGTACGCCTTTGGTCTCTGCTACGCTTTTAAGACCGTCTTCATTCCCGCTTCGGTCCTAACGATGGGAAGTTCTGCATTCTTCTTTGGATTCCATGACGTGACCATTTCTTGTGGGGCCACCTCGAAACCGAGCGGGTGGGCTTCGGACTGGAATCCCGATAACCATCCTGTCACTTGGGGTGCGACGAGGTAGGGGGAAGTGTACTTTATGAGCCGGAGGGGTTTCCTCCGGCTTTTTAGCAAAGGATCAGTTATAGGCCTTGTTACTCTTTTTTCTCGTTCCTAACATTAAAAGTAATGGTTTTTATAGAGGCAAATAGATGAAAAATTCATTGAAGGCTTTGACTCTGATTCTTGTGGCTGGCAGTTTGGCCGGATGCGATGGGCTCACTTTGCTATCTTCTTACGTTTCTAGCGACAGCGTGCTCTCTTCTTCGGCCGAGACGTCTTCGAGTGTCAAGACCGATAGTTCAGAAGGGACATCCGAGGGGACGAGCTCCGATTCATTCACGGGAAACTCGTCCGAAATTTCGGATGGAACTTCCTCGGAAATCGCGACTTCTTGGCCCGAATTTGAAGGCTTTGACTTCAAACTCAATGGTGACGAAACCGGTTATGTTTTGAATCGATATTCTGGCGCGGAGACAGCGGTGGTTATTCCTTCTTCCTACCATGGCCTTCCCGTCCTCGAAGTGGGCGGGGTTGCCTTCTGGGGTTGCACGGCCCTGGTCTCAGTTACGATCCCCGATTCCGTCATGAGTGTCGGCGATTTTTCTTTCTATGAATGCACTAGTCTAGCCTCAATCCTCGTCGACTCGGCGAACCCGAATTTTCAATCGATCGACGGCGTCCTTTTCAGCAAGGACGGCAAGACCCTATTAACCTATCCAGCGGGCAAAAGTAAAACGAACTACGTCATCCCTGATTCCGTAACGGGCATTGGCGATGAGGCCTTCTCCAAGTGCAGTTTCCTTGCCTCGGTCACGATTTCCGATTCCGTCATGAGGATCGGCAAGGACGCCTTCGAGAACTGCCCGACCTTGGCCTCCGTCACAATCGGCGATTCCGTCACGACCATCGGCGATTCCGCCTTCACCTTCTGTACGGCCCTGGCCTCCATCGCGATCCCTGATTCCGTCACGAGTATCGGTGATGAGGCCTTCTCCGGCTGTAAGGCCATGGCCTCGGTCATCATTGGCAATTCCGTGACGAATATCAGCGATTACGCCTTCGATTCCTGCACGGCTCTGGCCTCAGTTACGATCCCTGATTCCGTCACGAGCATCGGCGTGGCCGCCTTCCAGTCATGCCCGGTTCTTGCCTCCATCGCGATCCCCAGCTCCGTTACTAGCCTCGGCAATTACGCCTTCAACCTCTGCGTTAGCCTGACCTCCATCGTTATCTCGGCTTCCGTCACGGCCATCGGCACGGGCGCTTTCGCGAGTTGCCACAGCCTGAACATCTATTGCGAAGCCACCTCTACGCCAACAGGCTGGAATTCTGATTGGAATAGTAATGGCGGGACCGCCTATTGGTATTCCGAGACGGAGAAGACGGGCTATTGGCATTACGTGAACGGCGTGCCGACGCTCTGGTAAAGATCATAACGACTATCTAAGGGCTCTTAACGGAGCCCTTTTTGGTAAGGGACCGAGAGCTATTACTCGTCGCGAAATAATAAGAATTCAAAAAAAGAAAGGGACTAGGAAGACTCCATGGATAAAGTAAGAAAGCTTTGGCGGGTGAAGATCTCCAAGACGGTTTATCAGACGGTCGAAGTCATCACCCCCCGACGCGGATAAGGCCATTGAGGCCACTCAGGAACATTGCCCGTCTCTTGAAAAATCACCCTATTTCGATGGCTACCGCGATGAAACGGCCCCGAAGGCCTCCGATGCGGTGGAGATCAACCATCCGACCGGCTACGAAAACGCCCAGATTGAATGGAGCGATAAAAAGAAGTAACCCCTTTTTCTGACGTGACGAGTCTGGCCTACTTGTTTCGTCCGCTCCTTTGAAGCAAGGCTAGGCCCTTTTCGTTCCTAACCTTCTTTGCTCTTTTCCATTACAATAAAGAAATCATGGATCGCAATAACCATTACGTCCCGCAGTTCATCCTCCGCCAATACGGCGATCACCTTTGCGTGTTCAATACCAAGACTCAATCTTTTGAGGAGGGACGTAACCCTCGTTCGATCTATAGCGAAAAGGGACTTTATCCTGATGACATCGAAGAGGGCTTGCAGCAACGGGTCGAGACTCCTTTTGCCGAGCTCGTTCATCAAACGGATTTGCTGAACCAAAAGCGGATCGTTCTCACTTCGACACAATTTGACCTGTTACAGAAATACTTGGTAGTCAGTATTCTTCGAACCAAGAGCACATCGAAGGAAATCAAGCAAGGCCGTCATTTCTACGACAACCTCCTTCAAATGGCGAAAACGATGGGTCTCTCCGAGGCCAACCTTATGCTAAGTCTCCCTCCTTTTACCGAAAAGAACGCGGAACAATTGAGCGACATCGAATATTGGTATCGAACCTTGCGCTGCCTCATTAGCGCCCCAAACGTCCGACCTGAAACAATCATCCAACGTCCCGATGCCACTTATCTGGCTTACTACTGGTCCAACATTCTCTATTCGGGCCACCTTTCTTTTTGGGACGCTTCGCCGTATCAAGATGAATTTGTTCTCACCGACGTCGGCATGACTTCGGAACTTGAGCCTGACTACGACAATCCCTATCATCCTTCTCATCTTAAAGAGGACACCGTTAAGCACTTAATCACTGTCGATGATGGTAGCAATCCTCAGTACTCTTTCTTTTTGATGGCAACCGCCTTTTTGATGGCCTCGTTTCAGGAGAATTTTATGATGTTCCCTTTGTCACGGCATCGAATGGTGGTGTTGGTCAATCCTTTCTTCAAGTTACGAACCACCCGCTCGGCTAAGAAAATGAAGGTACCGCCTTTATCCGATTTTACCGGTCTCACCGATGACCGCCTTTTTACTTCAAGCGAAATCAAAGTGGTGGCCCCGATTTCCAATTTCGCCATTCCTCCCGAAGAAGATGCCGGACTTTGCTTTACCTTTAATCCCGTTCGATTGAATGGAACGGAAACCCGTTATTGCAACACGTTATTCTTGGATCAAATCAGTGAGATCGTTGGCTTTTCTTCGCTTGAGAAAGTGAAACGGAGCGTCAAAGCCTATCAGAGACTTCAAAAGGATTTCGTTCCCCGGGTGGACTACTCGGGACTCTATAAGATCTTAGGACTAACGTAAGGGATAACTTTTGGGTTTTTCCTTTTTGAGGTTTCATTTGGATCAAAGGCGAAAAAGAGCGAAGCCAGTTTGACCATATGAATTAACGTGGAAGGAATGTGACGGAAAAACTATAATAATTTCAATACAGTCTTAACAAGGGGGCTGTCAAAACACACCATTATGAACGAGAACAAATTTTCTTATTATTCTGGGCTTTACAGAACGGCCTTGGATTCGCCTAATGCAAAAGAAGAGATCGGGGACGAAAAACAGCGGGGACAAACAATTGCTTATTTCAGTCAAATCACCGAAGAACGAATCTCGGCCTTTACGGACGATGAACTTTTTACTTTTCTATCTAAAACATGGTCGGGCGAAGCTTCTTTTCAACGCCATTCGATGGGAAAAGACGTGTTCTACAGCAAAAACCAAGGTTTAGATTTTGTTAAGAAGTCATTAATATCGTTTCTTTTTGGAAAAGAAGATGTGACGGTTCGATGGGACAACTTCAAGTTGGTTTACATCGCTGATGGCACCAAGTCCGAACTTCTCGGGATGTATTATCCCGATGATTGTGCCATTTTCAATAAGCGGACAAGAGATGCGATGGCCGCTTTAGGAATTGACGCTCCGAAAGGTGCCAATATTTCCGGAAAGCAATATCAAAAGGTGTGCGACTCGATGAAGCTTTTAGGCGAAAAGCTCAAAAAGGCTGGCTTCGTCATGGAAAACCTTCTCGCCGTTGATTACTTTCTTTATGAAATCTCGACCAAATATCTCAAACAGGAAAAAGCCATCGCCAAAGCTAATGCCAAAGCTAATGCCAAAGTCAACGCGAAAGCAGTGAAGGTGAGTGACCTAGAAAGTCGGCCTTTGCCAAAAGTGAAGTTGAAGATCAGCCCAAATATTAGAGGATCTAATCTAATTTACTATGGGGTCCCAGGCTGTGGAAAAAGCTATCTTCTTCAACAAAAATTCGCAGGATTACCTGCCGACCAGCGCCCACTAAGGACGACGTTCTATTTGGATTATTCCTATTCCGACTTCGTGGGCCAGTTGACCCCAGTTTCCCAAAATAACCGCCTTGACTATGTCTTTATCCCGGGCCCTTTTTCAAAGGCCCTTAAAAAGGCTTTCGACCATCCTGACATGGAAATCATCCTTATCATTGAAGAAATGAACCGAGGTAACGCCCCAGCCATCTTTGGAAGTTGCTTCCAGTTATTAGACCGCCGAAGTGGCGACGTGACCTGCAGCCAATTCCCTATCGAAGACCGGCAAATTCGCCAATATCTGAACGGAACCCCCGAGAATCCGGGGAAAGTTGGCGAGTACCTCGATTCACTCCGTGAGCAATGCCGTGAACTCGAAATTGACGAGGACACGGTTCTCATTCCGAATAACTTATCGATTTATGGAACGATGAACACGAGCGATCAAAGCGTGTTCCCTTTGGACAATGCTTTTAAACGTCGTTTCAATTTTGAACACATTTCAAACGATTTTGATGACAACGACCAATCGGTTCGTGGTCTTTATGTTCCCGGAACTGCCGTGACTTGGGAAGATTTCGTAAACCAAGTGAACGCGAAGATCCGAAAAGACGCCTCCACTCCATTTGAAGATAAGCAAATCGGGAAGCGCTTTGTTTCAGAGGCGCTACTTTCAAAATCATCAAATAATCCGGATCAAAGCCTTCGTAGACGGTTCGCAATGAAGGTGCTGGAGTATTTATGGGACGACGTGAGCAAGGCCAATCGAGGCGAATGGTTTGCCCCCGATAAGAGCTTTGATGAGCTCATTTCCGACTTCTCAAAGACCGATCCGACAAAGGATGTTCTAAGTCTGATTTTTAATGGTTCCCTCTTTGGACAAGTCCAAAACTGATCCAGCGGTAAAAAAACAGTCATGGCCGAAGAGAAAAGAACAACTGACCGAGAATTGACTGTTCTTTTCAAACCCGCTTTTTATCAAACAGACGATACCGATAATTTCGAGAGTTCTCCCTTTGTTGGTCTTCGCGTTAAAGACAACCAAATCGAATTTGATTATCCTGAAGCCTACCCTTTATTGGATGAGCTAAAGAAGCAAGGATTGTCTCTTTCACCGAGAAAGTCCGATGAAGGATTTCGCTTTCTCGTTCCTAGTCAAGGACTCAGCGGCTTTTCAAAGCCTATTCTTTCAATTCTTTCTTCGATTTCCTTGCTCTCGCCTGACTTAATCGTCAGCGATTTTCGAAGCGGCGTTTCCGAACAAGATGCTTGCTCCGACCCGATTTTATCGTGCGTCTATTTAATTAAAGATTACTTGGCTCATGGTTCTCGGAAGGAATCCCGTTTGATTTATCAGTCCAACCAAGGCCGGCACATTTCTTGGTCCCGAACCAAAAGGGGATTTGTTCTCATCGATTCCGAGCAACGTTTGCTTTTCCCCAACCTTATCTTTTCTTCAAATCAATGGGAAGACACAGCGCTCACGAACCTTTATTTGTCCTGCGTAAAATACAGTGCCAAGCTTTTGGGCTGGCTTTATGGGCTCAACGAAGATGCGGTGGAAGCTGAGACGATTCAAAAGAAAGACCTTCCCCAAGACCGGCTCATCATTAAAAAGGCCCTATCCGCGACCTTCAATGACGAACGCAGAGAACGGTTGATAAATATGCTCACCATTTTGCAAGGCGCGACCAAAAACGCCCGAAGCAAAGAAGTGGCCTACGGAACGGACTTTTATTACCACGTTTTTGAAATCATGGTTGATCGCCTTTTCTCGAACGTCTCATCCAAAGAGAAAAAAGCATTTGAACCTCAGGGCTTATGGCAAATTTCTCGATCGAAAGAAGACCAACTAGACCAACTAACAAGCTATTTAGTTCCGGATACTATTCTGCGTTTGTCCAACAACGAATTGATCATTATCGACTCCAAATTCTATAAGATAGGTTCGCTGCCTCAAAGTTCGAGTATTGAAAAGCAGTTCACTTACGCTCAGCATGCCAAGAAAAGGGAACTAACGCTTAATCAGCATCGTCGTTTTTCAAAGATTTTTAGCGTGTTCCTTTTACCCAATCGCGTTCCTCAAAAAATCGAACATTTCGGGGATGCAACGGCTCCTTGGATGGACTTACCGGATGATGGGGTCATCGTGCCTCGGATCTTTGGTTTTTATATTGATCTCCGTTTCTTGCTGGAGTGCTATCACACGAGAAATCGGCAGGTTGTTTCCAATTTAATCTTGAAGGTTGAGGGTCTATTAACGAGCAAATAACTACCGCCCGCTTTTATGGGTTCTCCTCGTGTTTTCTCCCCCCGCTTATAAAGCCATCAAAAAGATAAAGGTTTCCCTCGCTTAGTTTTTTTTAACTTGTTATAATATTTATATATTTTTATGGCTTACGCTGAACTAGTGAAAGAGCTTCGTGAGGCTTTAACCTTATCTCAGGCAGAAATGGCCGAACTTTTAGGCGTCACTTTTGCCACAGTCAATCGTTGGGAGAATGGGCATCACGAACCGACAATCAAACAGCGGAGAGTCATCAAACAACTTTGCCAAAAGAACGGAGTAAAACTTCATGAATAAGCAACAACTGGCGTCGAAAATCTGGGAATCCGCGAATAAGATGCGCTCAAAGATTGAGGCTTCTGACTATAAGGATTTCATCCTCGGATTCATTTTCTATAAGTATCTGTCCGAAAAAGAGGAAAACTACTTGAAGGATCAAGGGTTTACTCAGGAGGACATCGAAAAACTGTCCGAGGAGGATAAAGATTCCGTTCAATTCCTTCAACGCAATGTTGGTTACTTTATTGCCTACTCGGATTTGTTCTCGACGTGGATCAAAAAAGGAAAAGACTTTGATGTTTCCAACGTCACGGATGCTTTGTCTGCTTTTAGCCGTTTGATTTCCCCGTCTCATCGAAACGTTTTTGACAAGATTTTCACGACCTTGCAAACGGGTTTGATCAAGCTGGGCGAATCCTCGGCCAGTCGAACCAAAGCAATCAGCGATTTGATTCAGTTGATCAAAGATATTCCGATGGACGGCAAGCAGGATTACGACGTTCTCGGTTTCATCTACGAATATTTAATTGGAATGTTCGCAGCGAACGCTGGAAAGAAGGCCGGAGAATTCTACACCCCGCATGAAGTCTCTTTGATTATGTCCGAGATTGTAGCCAACCATCTTAAGGATCGGGACGAAATCAAGATTTACGACCCGACCAGTGGCTCTGGATCGTTACTTATTAACATCGGCAAGTCTGCGGCTAAGCATATGGCTGACAAGAATAAGATCATGTACTACGCCCAGGAAATCAAAGAGCCGACGTATAACCTCACCCGCATGAACTTGGTGATGCGTGGCATTTTGCCCAACAACATCGTCGTTCGAAATGGTGATACTTTGGCCGAAGACTGGCCTTTCTTTGATGAGAACCACGCCTACAGTCCGCTTTATGTTGACGCGGTGGTCTCCAATCCCCCTTATTCGTTACAATGGGATCCTGAAAACAAAGAAGAAGACCCGCGCTTCTCGTCTTATGGCCTCGCACCAAAAAGCAAAGCGGACTACGCCTTCCTTCTTCACGATCTCTTTCACATCAAACCGGACGGAATAGTGACGATTGTTTTGCCCCATGGCGTCCTTTTTAGAGGCAACGAAGAAGGCCAAATTCGCAAAAACTTAATTGAAGGCAACCATATCGATGCCATCATCGGCCTGCCGGCAAACATTTTCTTTGGAACCGGTATTCCCACGATCATCATGGTTCTCAAACAGAAGAGAGACAACACGGATGTCTTAATCATCGATGCCTCTAAAGGCTTCGAAAAAGTTGGGAAGAACAATAAACTTCGTTCATCCGACATTAAGAAAATCGTGGATACGGTTTCACTTCGTTCCGACATTGCCAAATACTCACGCAAAGTTTCGCGCGAAGAGATTCGAAAAAATGATTACAATCTCAACATTCCGCGGTATGTCGATTCCAGTGACGATCCTGAAACCTTCGATTTACTCGCGACGATGCGCGGGGGAATCCCAAATTACGAGATAGATGGGCTCAATTCCTATTTCAACGAAATTCCAGGCTTACGGGAAGATTTGTTCCAACCGATTAATTCCGATTATTCCTCTTTGAAAACGGAGGATATCGAAAAAGCGGTGGAAGAGTGCCCCGGAGTGAAGACGTTTAAGTCCAAGTTTTCACAGGCCTTTGCTGACTTGCCCAGCTATCTTAAAAAAGAATTAATTGAGAATGTTTCTAGCGTTAACTCTGCACAAGAAGAAAGCGTGATCTCGGATCACATTTCTTCCGAGATCGCTTTTACCAAATTGGTTGACCGCTACGACGCCTATCAAATTTTGGATGATGAATGGAAAACCATTTCGGTTGACCTTGAACTCATTCAAACCGAAGGCTTCGCTGCCACAAAACAGGTCGATCCCAATATGGTACTCAAGAAGAAAGACGGTAAGGATGTCGAGATTCAAGAAGGCTACATCGGACACGTTATCCCCTTTGACTTAGTTAAGCGGGAAGCCTTCCCTCAAGAACTAAAAGCTTTATCGGATAAGGAAGAACGGCTTTCGGAAATCGATGGGAGTGTTCAAGAAGTGATGGATAGTTTTACCGATGAAGAAAAAGGACTTTCTTTTTTCCCTCAGGACGGAGACGGCTATCTTCCAAAAGATCTGGCTACATACGTTAAACCCTTGTTTAAAAACAAATCGAGCTATGATCCCGAATCTTCAGAAGGGAAGGCACTTTTGCTTTACTCTCTCGACGAAAAGCAAAAGAGTTTGAAACGTGAGATTAAGGCCGAAAGCGAACGCCTCGAGGGACAAGCCAAAACTTATATCGAAAAAATGACTGATGATCAAGCTCTCGCGTTGCTGGAGAAAAAATGGATCAGTCCTCTTGTTTCTTCTTTTGAGGCGATGTCTTCGGCTGTTCTTGAATCGCTGGAATCAAAGATTAAGAATCTAACCAAAAAATACGATATTGGCCTTTCCACCTTGGAAAAGCAGATAGAGGAATCTGAAAAAGATTTGTCGAAGATGATTGACGATCTTTCGGGCGACCAGAACGACCTTGACGCTTTAAAAGATCTGAAAAATCTCCTGGATGGTGGGAAAAATGACTGAAAAAGCAAATTTTCCCGCGTTACGCTTCAAGGGCTTCACTGATCCTTGGGAACAGCGAGAGCTCGGTGAAATCGCCAAAAGAGTCACAAGAAGAAACGACCACTTGGAATCTCAAATTCCGTTAACTATTTCCGCTCAATTTGGTTTAATCAGGCAGGATGAATTTTTTGACAAAAGAATTGCCAGCGCGAACCTTAGAAATTATTATCTCCTGCGCCAAGGAGAGCTTGCCTACAACAAAAGTACATCCAACGATGCACCTTGGGGAACGGTGAAGCAATTGACAAAATATGAAAGTGGCGCAGTATCGACACTTTATATAGTTTTTGGATTGTCTGATAGATCACAATCGGACCCTTCGTTTCTAACGTCATATTACGAATCGACGAAGTGGTATTTTGAGGTTTCTAATATCGCGGCCGAAGGAGCTAGAAATCACGGTTTGCTTAATATAACGCCAGACGATTTCTTCAAGACCACTTTGACCATACCGAGATCACGGTTTGAACAGCGAAAAATCGGTTTACTTTTCGACTTCCTAAACAAAGCTTTATCCCTTCATCAGCGTAAGTGCGAAAAGCTTCAGTCACTCAAAAAGGCTCTCTTGGAGAAAATGTTTCCTTCTGGATCTTCGCTGGTACCCGCTCTTCGCCTTAAAGGTTTCACTGATCCTTGGGAACAACGTGAGCTAAGTCAACTTTGCTTGCCCGTCAACCGAAAAGCTCCAATCGATTCGACTGCCCCGATTATGATGATCTCTTCAACCGCTGGTTTTGTTGATCAATCAACCCATTATCAAATTTCAAATGCGGGTTCTAGCCTGCAAAACTACACGTTCCTAAAACAAGGAGAACTGTCTTATAACCATGGATATTCGAAATTACGGAATTTCGGAAGCGTATTTACATTAAGAGTCAAAGAAGCCAGAATTCCGTTTGTATACCATAGTTTTTCCATGCCGAACGACGAGCCCATCTTTTTCGGCCATTATTTAAATTGTGGCATTTTTGACAAAGACCTAAGACGAGTAATTTCATCGACTGCAAGAATGGACGGTTTGATGAACATTTCCTATGAAGAGTATATGAGTCTAAAGGTTATGAGACCATCCTTCTCCGAGCAAAAGAAAATCGGGCTGGTTTTGGACCTCCTCGACTCCGCCATCGTCCTTCATCAGCGTGAGTGCGAAAAGCTCCAAAATTTGAAGAAAGCCTTATTAGAGAAGATGTTTGCTTAATTTAAGGAGGTAGCTTGATGTTCAATGACGAACTTAAATTTGAAGAAGCCTTAATTTCTTATCTTACGCAAAACGCAGGATGGAGTAAGAATGTTATAAAGTTTAAAAACGAAGAGCAATTAATTCAAAATTGGGCAAAAATTCTCTTTGATAACAACCGTGATATTGATCGTTTGAACGATTATCCTCTTACGAAAGGGGAAATGGACCAAATTTTGGATCAAGTTTCACTGCTTCGAACCCCGATAAAACTGAATGGCTTTATCAATGGCAAAACAATTTCGATAAAAAGGGACAATCCTGAGGACAAACTTCATTTTGGCAAAGAAGTAAGCTTAAAAATCTTTAACCGGGCTGAAATTGCGGGTGGCCAGAGTGTATATCAAATCGCGGAACAGCCTATCTTTTCAAAGAAATCAGCCATCATGCCTGATCGCCGTGGGGATTTCATGCTGCTTATCAACGGCATGCCCGTCATTCATGTTGAACTTAAGAAAAGTGGAATCCCGGTTTCTCAGGCCGTCCATCAAATTGAGAAATATTCTCACGAAGGCGTTTTCACTGGTTTATTTTCTTTGGTTCAGGTTTTTGTGACCATGACACCCGAAGAAACTCTTTATTTTGCCAACCCGGGTCCTGATGGAAAATTCAATTCTTTGTATTATTTCCACTGGGCTGATGTGAACAACGAACCCGTCAACGATTGGCAAAAAATCGCTTCTTATCTTCTTTCAATTCCAATGGCCCATCAGCTGATTGGCTTTTACACAGTGCCAGACAATACCGACGGTGTCTTGAAAGTGCTTCGGAGCTACCAATACTACGCGGCCAATGCAATTTCGGATAAGGTTTCCAAAACGCTTTGGGGAACGAGCAGTATTTATGGTGGCTATGTTTGGCATACGACTGGAAGTGGCAAAACTCTGACGAGCTTCAAGTCTGCTCAGCTGATTGCCAATTCAAAGGATGCGGATAAAGTTATCTTCCTAATGGACCGCATTGAACTCGGAACCCAATCTTTGGCGGACTATCGAGGCTTTGCCGATGAGAGCGACGATGTTCAAGGGACCGAAAACACTTCTGTTCTATTAAGCAAGTTGAAGAGCGATGATCCCTCTAATACTTTGATTGTGACTTCCATCCAAAAAATGAAAAACATTAAGGAGGATGGAATCTTTAACGATAAAGATATCGCCAAAATTAATGCGAAAAGATTGGTATTTATCATCGATGAATGTCATCGATCGACATTCGGCGAAATGCTAACTACAATCAAGCACACTTTTCCGAATGCCCTTTATTTCGGATTCACCGGGACTCCAATTTTCCCAGAAAACGAGAAATACGGGAACTACACAGCAACTATCTTTGGATCTGAACTTCATCGGTACAGTATCGCCGATGGTATTCGTGACGGGAACGTTCTTGGATTCGACCCCGTCCTAGTTCCAACCTTCTCCGAAAAGACTTTGCGCAAAGTAGTGGGGTTATCGGAGGCAAAAGCCAAAACAGAACAAGAAGCTTTTTCAAATCCAACCAAAAAAGCGATTTATCTACAATATTTGACAAAAGTGCCGATGGCTGGCTCAAAAGACGAACAGGGGAATTTTGTCCCGGGCATCGAAGACTTCGTTCCGGATTCTCAATACTATGTCGACTCAGCTTCGGATCCACACGAACATGAAAAAGCCGTGGTGAAGCACATGCTATCGGGCTGGATTACGTTAAGTCAGGACCAAAAATTCTCTGCGCTTTTGGCTACCTTGTCCATTAATGAGGCCATCTCTTATTATCGGCTTTTCAAGCAGATGGACGATAAAGTGGGCTTGAACATTTCGGCTATCTTCGATCCCCAAATTGACGAAAATAACGGTGCTTTATACAAAGAAGATGGCCTTATTGAAATCATCAATGATTACAACGCCAAGTTCCATAAACATTTCTCGCTATCCGATGCTGGTCTTTTTAAAAAGGATGTTTGCATGCGCTTAGCGCACAAATATTCCTATTCAGGGATAGAAAAAAGTCATGACGATCGGCTCGACCTTGTTATCGTGGTTAATCAGCTTCTAACTGGGTATGACTCCAAATGGATCAACACCCTTTACTTAGACAAGATGCTCAGAGAAGAGCACATCATTCAAGCGTTTTCACGAACAAACCGTCTTTTTGGGCCCGATAAGCCTTATGGAACAATCATGATGTATCGGCGGCCTTTCACGATGAAGCGAGACATGGAGAAGGCTCTGAACGATTATTCGGGGAATCGTCCCTTCGGCGTCTTCGTCGATAAACTTGAAAAAAACCTTAACAGCATCAACGCGGATTTCGACGTCATCAAAGAAATCTTTGAAGCGGATGGTATTTCGGACTTCCGAGAACTCCCGAAAAGCGATGAAGCTAAAGCCAAGTTCGCAAAATGCTTTAAGTCCTTGAATTTCCACTATAATGCCGCGAAGATTCAAGGCTTTGTTTGGTCGGTTCCGGTTTACAGTTTTCAGCACGACGATGGGAAAAACACCCAGGTAAAAATGCACTTGGACGAGCAAACCTATGACACCCTTCTTCAAAGATATAAGGAACTGCCAACCGGTCCGAAACCTCTTGAAGACGCCCCTTTTGATATTGCGACGGAAATCATGGAAATCGACACTACTTTGGTTGACGCCAACTACATGGAGTCTCGCTTCAAAAAGTATATCAAATCTCTTAATGGAGGAGACCCAAAGGTCCAAGAAGAAGCGTTAAACGAGCTTCATCGTACTTTTACTGTTTTATCTCAAGAGGAACAAAAATACGCGAATTTGCTTCTTCACGACATTCAAAATGGAAGCCTCAAGGTGCAAGCCGACAAAACGATTAGCGATTATATTCATGACTATATTGCCAAAGCCAAAGACAATCAGATCAGCAAGTTTGCCGCGTCGTTTGGCGTTGATGAGCAGGCCCTAAGGCTGTTTTTAAAAGAAGCAAATCGCCAGAACCTAAATGCTTTTGGAAATTACGACAAGTTGAAAGAAACGATAAATCGTGTCATGGCAAAGAAGTTTTTCCATGATTACTACGGGGAAGATTACTCCGGAGCGAAACTTATTATCGAAATCGACAATTATCTGACTTCTTTTGTTACGCAAGGCGGTTTTGACATCGAAGAGAAGAAAAAATAGTCAATTTGCCAACGCTTGGGAACAGCATAAGCTAGCGGATGTGGCTACCATTGTTGGGGGAGGGACTCCCTCAACCGGTGTTGCTGAATATTGGAACGGTAAGATAAACTGGTTCGCCCCAGCTGAACTGTCTGGTCAGCGTTACGTCTCCAAAAGTATCAGGCAGATAACGAAGGCTGGGCTAGACAACAGTTCTGCCAAAATGCTGAATCCTGGTACCGTTCTTTTCACGTCGAGAGCAGGCATTGGCACGACGGCAATTCTATCGGTTCCAGCTTGCACAAATCAAGGATTTCAATCAATCGTTCCTGCAGAGAAAAAACTTGATTCGTATTTTATCTTTTCGATGACCCCAAAACTTAAGCAATATGGTGAAACAAAGGGCGCAGGATCTACTTTCGTCGAAGTGTCGGGGAAGCAGATGTCGGCAATGCCTATTGTGCTGCCAAATTTGTTTAACGAGCAAAAAAAGATCGGGGCTTTTTTCAAAACCATGGACGACTCTATCGCCCTTCATCAGCGTAAGCCTGAAAAATCCTAGATGAAGGAAAAAGACAAATCGGTACGCTTGGGAACAACGTAAGTTGATAAACTGCCTTTCGCTTTTAAAGGACGGGACTCACGGGTCGTTCCGAGATAGCCTAGAAGGCCCGTACCTTTTGAGCGCCAAAAACATAAAAGATGGCGAACTAAAAATCAATAGCGATTCAGATAGGAAAATCTCATGGAGTGACTTCCAAATAATTCATGGCAATTTTAATCCATTACCTGGTGATGTTTTACTCACCATTGTTGGTTCAATTGGCGAAAGCTGTGTCCTAAAAAAGGCAGATGGAATCGCATTTCAGCGCAGCGTTGCTTTTTTAAGGCCTACCCCAAGCACGGATTCTTTTTTCTTAAAAGCAGGCACAGAAACTCAACATTTTCAAAATGAATTGAATGATAGAAAAAGTTCCTCTGCTCAAGCCGGAATTTACCTGGGTGCGCTTTCTCTTGTTCCAATAAGAGCCCCTTGTTTGTTAGAGCAAAAAGAGCTTGGCCGTTTTTTCATAAAAGTAGACTTCGCTATCGCCCTTCATCAGCGTAAGTGCTTTTAGTGCTTTTTCTTGTTTTGACAAAAGATGAAGCTGTTTTCATTTTTAATTCGGGAAAATTTCTATTTTCGTTTGGGAACAACGTAAGCTGTCATTTTACCTACTTGTTTCCAATGAAATTAATAGTTTAAATTGTTATGGCAAAAATAATGTTCTATCTGTTTCTGGCGATTTCGGAATAGTCAATCAAATCGAATTTCAAGGAAGATCTTTTGCTGGTGTTTCGTTACTCCACTATAGGGTTGTTCATTCCAATGATATTGTTTATACAAAGTCTCCTTTAAAGGCATGCCCATACGGGATCATTAAGGACAGCATAAATCTAGAAGGCATCGTTTCTTCTCTCTATGGAGTTTATAAGCCAAAGCCCAATTTGAATTCTCTATTCTTGCAATCCTTCTTTGACGAGAATTACCGGTTAAATAGTTACTTAAGAGCGCTTGTAAATAAAGGGGCGAAGAACACATTACTAATAAGCGATGAAAGCGCGCTTGAGGGACAAGTTCGTTTTTCCGATCAAAGACATGAACAGGACAAAATTGGTTTGCTCTTTTCTTCAATTTCTCACCTTATCGCCCTTCATCAGCGTGAGTTTTTCTTAGTTCAAGCTCGATAGCGACCTCATGACTAAATCGATGTCCTTATTTTCCAGTTCCTGAATGATGTGGATATAAGTTTTTTGAGTGGTGGTCATGCTGGCATGTCCGAGTCTTCGGGCCACACTGGCAATCGAGACCCCAGCGAACAAAAGAAGGGAGGCGTGGGTGTGCCTAAGCCCATGAATTGTGATAACTGGGATTCCGAGATTCTTACAGTGACGAGCTAAAATTCCGTTCACTGTGGAGTTGTAGACTTTGCCCGAAACGAAGATCGGCTTGTCCTCTGGCAAATCTTTCGTTAAGTCCGAAAATTGCATTGCCACTTGCCAATCAATCTGAACCTTTCGGACTGAAGACTTGTTTTTCGTTGGCTGAAACCCGTTGTTCTCTTTGTAGTTATAGGTTTTGCCAATGGATAACGTTTGATGAGTGAAATCAAAATCTTTTGGAGTTACGCCAAGGGCCTCCGAGAAACGGACTCCGGTCTTCGCGATCAGAAGGATCAGCCAATCCCAATTGATCCCCGATTTGAGATCGAGACTTGCCAAAAGGGTGTGAAGTTCATACTGATTCAGAAATTTCGTTTTCTTTTGTTTCGGATCTTTTCCTTTGATAATGGCTTTCCGAGTCGGATCAGAAGGAACGAGGCCTTCATCGACCGCATCAAGGATTGAAGCCTTGACCTGGTGGTGGAAGTCCATCGTCGTCTGCCTTTCGTGAAACTCCGCGTATCCGTTGAGCAATTCTTGATAGGCAACTCGGTCCAGGTTTTTAAGCTGAAGTTTCGGAGCCAAACGCTTGATCCAAGCCAAGGCCAAGTAATACTTGTCCATGGTTACCTTACGGATTGCCCCCTCCTTATAAACCTTGATCCAGTTCGAATAGTATAGAAAAAACAGTTGGTTTCTTTGTTTCATTTTTTCCTTTCTTGAAACCCACGCTGATGAAGGAAAAAAGCATAGCCTTTTTCTAGGTTCTTCGCCACAAAAGGGGCAAACGTTAGTTCCAAGGGAGCTTTACTCGATAAAGTTTCGCGTATAGATTCGATGCTTTGACCTTATGTGTCTAAATTAAAGGCTTCGTCGTTTCTGCGTTATGATGTTTATCTTTTTTGAAATTTCGTTTGAATTGCTTCGAAGACTTTTTGGCATTGTTCTTCACCGATTTCTTGCGGAACAGGTAGAACATATTGATATTGGCCATCTTGGATCTCGTGGAAGATTTCGGCTGAAACCATTGCCTCGATCACACCCATGATTTTTCCTTGGGATTGCCCACGGAGACGGCCATAGAACTTATTCGTATTCACGCCTGTTTTGGTCAGGCAGTCTTTCTCCTCGCCCATTAGGAACCAAGCAAGGACGCCAATATTAAAGCCAAAGTAGGGCTTCTCTTCCTTGACAGAATTGACTGCTGAATAAACCAAGACAAGCAAGTCTTTCATTGGCAATCCGCAATAAGCAATCTCGGTTGCTGACTCGTATGTTTTTCTTCCCGTCATTTCCAAAATCTCTAAGTTTTGAGTAAAACCTTCCGGCCGCATGATGTAGTCGCAGCCCGTTCCGTCCGGCTTATAGTTGGTGCAAGCCATGAAGCCCATTTCTTTGCCGGTCGAGGTCTTATAAGTCTTGTAGATCAAATAGCCCGATTCACATTTGGGGCATTTTGAAATGGACATTCTCCCGCTCCGAGTGTCGTTCGTGACATAACCGCAGATTTCAGGGTCGTTCGTACAGATGTAGAGCTTTTGATTCAGGATCTTACTTTGCCGTAACTGCAAAGGATAACGACATTTCGGGCATTTATACCGATACTCGTTATTTTCTTCTGGCGACAGGGGCTGTCCTTTCAAGACGATGTGAGTGTTGTGCTCTTTGATTTCGAGGACAAATTTGGACGGATGGTATTCGGGGGTAATGATATACACTCGGTTCTTTGTTCTTGTCATTGCGACGTAGAAAAGACGCCGTTCATCGGCATAATCAATTTTCTCGTCGTTTCCGATAACTAACTTCATGACTGGATCGTCTTCAATTTTTGAGGGGAAACCCATTTGAGCATCCCGAGCATTAATGATGATTACATTATCGTAACCGAGGCCTTTTGCACTATGGGCCGTTAAAAAATCAATTACAACATGAGGGTGCTTCAAGGAGACAACCTTATTTCGCTCCTTGGTCTTCTCAAACAAGAAAAGTTCGGGGAAACGGTTTAGGTTCTTACCATCAAAACCATAGCGACCAATGACCAAGATTTTTTTGCTTTCGCCGCTGGCCATGACGATTTCATCAATCGCCTTTTCGAGTCCTTGACAAAGCCGATAAAGCGGCCCGTGTTTTTGCTCGTCCTTCTCATAGGAATCATCATAAGTAATCAAAATAACGGGGTCGTCGCAGTGCTTTGGAGAATGAAGATTTTTTTGAATCTGCTCGGTGTTTTCCATCACAAAATTTCCGGCGATATCGATCAATTCCTGAGAGTTACGATAGGTGTTGGTAATCTTCAGCATATCAGCATAGCCGACCATCTTTTCAAAGTTGGTGAAAAGGCTGACCTTGGCTCCGGCAAAGCGAAAGATTGACTGCCAATCATCGCCGACCGCAATGATTTTGGCATCCGAGGCTTTGGAGATTTTTTCCGCTAAATCGTAACGCTGAAGCGAAATGTCCTGATATTCATCAATAAAGACATAATCGTAGGGGAGCTTAGTTCCGGATTTGATGTAGCTGTTGAGCACATCGGTGGCCTTATTGATCATACCGTCAAAGTCGATATACTTGTTCTCTTCCATCTTCCGCTGATATTCGAGGTAACAACGGTAAGCAATCTCTAAGAAAAGTTTGGTTCTTTCATCTTTGGCTCCGGCCGACCAGACATTGAATTTTCCGTCGCCAAAGTTGTTGACCTGGAACCGCTCGATAAAAGTGTCAATCAGCTGAACCAATTTGGTGAAGTATTTATCTTCGGAACTTTTGATAATTCGGCTATAGATTTCGTGATCGGCCCTCCGGTCAAAAACAAAGCCTTCTTTCCGAAGAATTTCCTCAAGGTGTTCAATAAAACTTCGACCATCGTTATAGGACGAGAAAGTGTAGATCAGGTGAGTCCCGTGCTTCCGATGAAGTTTGATTTTGTCGTTGATGTGGCGCTTATATAGCTCAAGCTCTTCTGGCTTGAACCGATCGCTTTTGCCATCTTCCGTGATTCCGAAATGTTCTAAGTAAACTTTCTTGTCGCCTTGGGAAAGCAAAAAGTCGGGAGTATATGGTTTAATCGAATCCATGAAACGGTAAGGATAGACCGGTTCGTATTCGTAGTCGATTCCATTGATATAAAGGAAGTTGGCGATTTGAACTTCTTGGTTCGAGTTGCAGCGTTCCTCTTTCATCGAGACGTTGGATTCGGCCAGCTTGTTTTTGTAGGCGGTAATGGCTTCTTGCAGATTCAAATCCGATTTCAAGGTCGTGAAATCGTTGGTGGCCAGCATTTTATGGAACGTCGCGGTGTTTTTCTCGTTAAAGGGTGGGGTGAGATAACTGGCAAAGAAGAGAAGAATCTTCTTCATGTTGTCTTCGTTATCCAACTGACCTTGAAGATATTGGTTTACCACGTCAAACATATAGCCATCATCGACCACCCGACGTTTCACATTGTCATTGCCTTTAATAATGCTGTAACCGATGCTGTGAAAGGTCGAAATGTTCGCGTTGATTTTCAATTTTCGGTTGATTCTGTCTCGGAGTTCTTCGGTGGCTTTGTTGGTAAAAGAAACTACAAGGATCCTTGAGGGGTCGACGTTTCTTTTGTCAACGAGGTATTTAACTTTGGCGGCAATGGTGGTGGTTTTACCTGCTCCTGCGCCAGCGATGATTAGGGTGTGGTCTTCGTCCCTAAGCACGGCGGTTCGCTGCTCTTGGTCCAATGAAATTGTCGGGTCGACATCTTTGAGAACGTCATCTAAATAGGCTTTGTCTTGAGTTAAATGCCGCTCGGTAAAATCGTCATTATGCGTTTTGACAAGGGAGGCGATATCTCGATAAATCTTGATATCGTCTAATGTTTTCTCTTTGCTGATTTCGCGTTTCTTACACCAATCTTCAAAGACGCCTTCTTTGATTAAGGTTTCGCAATTGGCAATCTGATCAGTTGCTTTGTCAATAATCGGACGATATTCTTTTCGGCTAATGAAGGAATCCTGAGCGAGCAATGCCTTTATTGTCTCCGCAAAAGTATCGAGGCCAGGCTCGCCTCGCTCTGGTTTTTTCTTGCCCCAACCGAACATATGTTCTAATTAAACTACTTTTTGCATGAACCGTCATCTTTCAGATGACATAAAAATCTTCCTCCATCCCCCAAAATTCCTAAACTATCAGGAAACCGTTTTGAAATAAGAAAAACCGCCTTCTAGAGGCGGCTTACTTTTTGGTCGTCGATCCATCCCGCTAAGCGGAGGAGCCGGTAGAAGTGGGCAGCATCGGGCATTGAAGCCCCATTCATCCACTTATAGACCGATTTCTCGCTCGCTTCGATTGAGACGGCGACATCAAGGACGCTATCTCCGGATTGAGCAACCAAGATGCGGATCAGCCTGGAATTCACTTCCATGGTTTTGGACCTCCCATCCAAATAGCGGGTGATAGAGGCTACGCTGAGGCGCGCACTTATGATAGCAACCATAAAAGGAAGTTCAAGGAAGAACTCGCGACTTTCGTTCTCGCGAGTTTGCGTGTCGGGTATAGCCAAACGCCCGTATAATTAAGCACGAGGAAAAAACCAATGGATCCCATTAAAGCCATCATGACATCGTCTTCCCAGATTCTTTACAAGTGCCTCGATTGCGGTAACGAGTATGTCCGGGATGACTTCTGCCCAAAATGCGGTTCGACCAAAGCTTCGCCTAGCATCAGTTTTGGTATCAAGACTCTTCAGATCATTGGTGCAACAATCGGTGAAGCTTTCATCTTCGATTTTCGTGGTGAACGATCGAAGCTAAAGCAAGAACCTTTCAACCCGGATCTTGCCAAAAATTACCAGTCTGAAGCCGTCTTGAAGGCCATCAAGCCTCAAGTTTCAAAAGAAGTTGGCCCGGCCATCCTCCAAAAACTCGGAGACAAGTTAGACGAGTATCTGCTCTTCTACATTAAGGAATATGACTTCTTAAAGAAGGTCAATCCGGTTCTTTCTATCGCAGAAATCTCCGTCACTGGCTTGTTTGGTTTAAACACCTACAAGATTGATTTTCGTCATCCTGATCGGGTATCCGTTCTCCTCGGACCAAACGGAATTGGAAAGACGACGATCCTCAAGATGATTCAAGGGATGCTCTCAGGCAACTTCCAGATTTTCGAAGTAACTCCGTTCCAAGACTTTTGCTTAACCATTTGGAATGGCTTTGCCGACCAGTTCATGATGCGAATTTCGAAAAACGAAAAGGGATTGACGATCACTGGCTTTGACTTAATGAACGGAACGCCGATTCTTGGTGCACAGTGCATTCATGATAGTGTTGCATTTAAAGCGAGCTTGATGGATATTTTCAAAATTTTCTGGCGGCCGATGCCCGGTGCGATCTTAATTTCGGCGAACCGCTATTCCAATGTGTCTCGGATTGAGGCCAACGAAGAGCCGGTGATAGTGAATCAAAAATACAAGGAAGAACAAAAGATTCAGAAAAAGGTCCTGGACAATGATCCAACCGCTGAAGGGAGCTCGTTTGAACTTCAAAGTGATCTTTTGAAAAAAGCCCAAGAGTTCGAAGACTATTACGACCAATCTTTGGGCGGACTTCAGTTAGACGAAAAAGCCACGACTGAGACTCTTGAAAAAGGGATTGTGGACAGCGAGATTGCTCCCGATTTTCTGCTTGGTTATCCCGAATCGGTTCGTGCCGATTTAGCCAAGGCAAAGAGAGAATCTCCTTGCCTTTCCGATGAAACGGCCAAGCAAATTGGCCAATATACTGACCCCTTTGAGGAGTATCGCCAGCATTGCGAACAGATCGCTCGTACCAGCATAGCTCTCTCAAAACTTGCTCAGCATTTTGAAGATATGACGACTGGAAATGCCAAAAAGAAATTAGTGGTTTCGCCCGAAGGTTTTATCAGTTTTAGGACCTTGAATGGTGATGTCATCAAATTGTCTCAGCTCTCCAGCGGTGAACTCAACTTCTTCGTCTTGGCCTATCAGCTTTTCGTCAAGCCAGTCGAAAACGACGTTGTTCTCATCGATGAACCGGAAGTTTCGCTCAACATTCAGATTCAATCCACCTTGGTCCCGATGATGAAAGAAGCATCGAAACTCAATAATTATCAGATCATTTGCGTGACTCACTCTCCATTCGTCGGCAGCGGAGATGACGAAGTCTATTCGCCGATCCAATATCAATCCAAAATTTTGAAATGGAACTGAAATCGCTCATCAAGTTTTATCGAAGTTCCCTTTGCACTTGGCTTGGACCTGATGCAAAGCCCGTTTTGTTATTCTCCGAAAGCGAATCTGACTCAAACTATTATCACAAGATGTACCCGAGCGCCATTCCCGTTCCGGCACTTAGTCTCTCAATTCCTGGTGTCGTCGATCATAGCGTGACGCTGAACGGAACTCCCATTACAACTCACAAGCGTTTCGTGGAATCCTGTGCCGAGCAGGATGAGATCGCGGTGAATGCAAAGCTCGTCGGAGTGGTGGACCGTGACCTTGATAAAGACCCGAATAATCCTCGTTTGGTCTACACCGATTGCTGTGACATTGAATCGACTTTAGCCTGCTATTATCCCGATGCCCTTTTTCGCCTGATCCCTAGTAACGATGACGCTTATCACTGGAAAGTCATCGCCGCTGCGGCCGCTGCCTCCTATCAGCTTAATCTTTTTCGTTCTTATAGCGTCACTCTTCAAAAGTCTCATTTCAATGGGAGCGAATATGTTGGCCTACTGAAGCACCTATTGCTTTGCATTAAGGACAGCGATCTCAATCGGCCTTCTCCTGATGATCAGTGGAATGGAAACGCCTGCTTTCGGTGCTTAATAAAAGATGGTCAATTCTCGCTTGAAGGTTTCTTTGGAGCCTATGTGGATTATTTCATCAAGAGACGTTCGACTTTTCAGACAAGAAGAGACGATCTCATGAATGTTGCTACCCTCAAAGATGATGCCACTCGCCGAGACTTTACCGATGTTATTACTCGGGGCTATCTTGATTATGCCAGCCAGATTTCTCTTGGTGGCGTCCCCGTTTATTCCAACGGTCAGTGGGCTGATATCGCTTCTTTGATCCTTCCTAATTGTCAGGGTAAAGGCAGCATCGAAGAGCGCGAGGCTTTTTGGGCCATGATAAATGGTCATTATTTCTCACGGTTCCTCCAAGTTTTATGCCCAGAATATGGCAAGTTTGTTCGAACTCACGAAACTCCGATTTTTGAGGAGCAGATTCGGATGGTCAGTTTGCCACCTAAAGACACAAATTATCGGCAAACGAAAATGAACAAGAAAATCTCGGTCCTTTTAGGCCCAAAGGAGAAAGAACAATGAATCTTTTTGAAAAAAGCGGAATGTTTACCGTTATTATCGGCGCGGCTTTAACCTTAACGGGCTGGATTGGCTTTGCCTTAACGGCCAACAGTTACAGCAATTCGAACTCCAGTTTGTTCCGGGGAATGGGAATCGGAGGGATCGTCATCATGTGCGTGGCCGCTTGTTGCTTCTTCCTGGGCTTATTGATTGAATTCGATGAGAAAAAGATAAAGGCAAAGGCCCCGGGTCAAAAGTAGAGGGTTGTTTTCCGTGTGCAAGTTTTCTTGTCTTTTTTGGATGCCCTAGTCGCTTATAATTATTAGATATGAAGAAAATCTATAACAAACTCGTTCGTGATCGGATTCCCGAGATTATTGCCGCAGACGGCAAGACCTGCGATACTCGGATTCTTTCTTTAGATGAATATAAGAAAGCTCTTGATGCCAAGCTCGTTGAAGAGCTGGAAGAATACGAAGAAGCCTCCGACGTTCACGAACTGGCTGATATTCAAGAAATCATTGATGCCATAGTGGCAGCAAAGGGCTTAACTCAAGAAGAATTTGATGAGATCAAGCATGCCAAAGCCAAGACCAATGGTGGCTTTTCAAAGCGGATTTTCCTCATCTCCGTTGAAGACAAGAAATGACTGTATTATGTTTCACGTTTCTTCCGAATCCCTCTTTAACTTCTTCCGTTGATTTTTGAGGCGCCGCGACCTTTATTTGAATTTTAAGACAGATGACTGAAACCATCCGTTAGCGATAGGGCCAAGTAGCTTCTTCCCATTATTTTTGATTGCTTTTACTAGGGAAGCCTGTTGACTTTGTGACTTTTTCCTTCACAAAAAGCGAGATGAATTGTTCGCGTGCTACAATACAACCCATGATCGAATATAACCCCCAAGATTTCTATCGTTCCTTAAAGGCCCTTGACGCTCAATATCGCGGTGACTTTAATCATGATGAAATTCCCGATGCCCAGTATCTCAACATCGCTTTGAAAGAAGAGATTGTTTCTTCCGCTTTATCGGTGCTCCTTAACGACGAATACGGCAACCTTGGCTCGATGGGCGTGGATGCGAATTGCCGCGAAATCCTCGAATCTTTGGCCTTACTCAAACGTTTGGCCGAGGGCAAGATCACCCCCGATGCCTGCAAACGATTCCGCCACCAGTATTTCTTGGTCGAGTACTTCAATGAAAAGCACATCCTGGTCTATCCGGAAGATGCCCCGATGAGCAAAAAGGAAACCAAGGCCAAAGTCCAAGAACTCGTGGATGGCTATTGCGCGAAGCTAAACTGCAGCGAGAAAGATCTTCCGGGTTTTGTTCGGGATCCTCTTTTCTTCTTGAGCGAACCGGGTCATCCCGTTCCGGGCTTTCTTGAACTCATCAAGCAAGAACTGACGGAAGAAAGCGTTCAAGCCTATACCTTCTTTAGCATTCGTGAACACCCCCATTACACGGCGGAGGTGCCCGATATTCTCCAGCCTCTCCGGAACCGCTATCTCAAGGAAACCCTCGAAGCCGCTTTCTATTTCTTCGAAAAAGAAGGCGACATCGCGAAGCACGATGAGATCCGGGGACTCGATGAGGAAGAACGAGATCTTCTCTATGCTGGCCAACTCCAGTTCATGCAAAACAAGGTCGTCAAAACCCAAAAGCTGATCGACGCAGTCACTTCTTCGCCCGAGGGCCGGATCGTTTTCGTCCAAGATTATCTTGAACAAGCCTTATCCCTTTACGTCGATATGCGGATCAACCTTACTTTCGGTTTTGCCGAGCAGGCTTTGATTAAGCTGAAGCCCTTTTTGGAGTTAAGCGCGGTCTTCCAAAGAATCGAAGATGCCCCGGACGCGGCCACCTCGAATCTGCTGGTGCGAGCTTATGAGACCTCCACTTCGGGGTCCTACGGGATGTTCTTAGAAAAGGCGACACATCGTGACGATTACGACGATGAGGAACTCCCCAAGTTATACCAAGAATACTATCGGGATGCCTATCACCTTGATGACTATGCTAAATTTCGGGAAAAGTTCTTGAGGAAGAGCCTTTACTTCCTTGACCAGAACCCGCCTTCTTATAACCAGCTCGTCGAATCCTTCTTGAGTGGCTTGGGTTCGAGCGAACGCGAAGCGACCTTTGATCTTGCCCTTTATGAGTCCAGCAAAGACCTCGGTCATGGTGGGGGCTACCTCTTTGATTCGAGCGACTGCGTTTGGACTTCCTTTGGTCCCCAAGCGGTGGTCTTCTTAAACCGTTATCTTTTGTTTTTCTTTTACCTCTATGATTTGAATACTGCGAAAGCGACGGGTCATTCCTCGATTGAGGCTCTCTTGTCTTCTTTTAAGGCCGATTGTGCAACCGAGGAATATTACTTTCACGCCATCCCCGTCCACAAAGTCGACTGAAAATTCTCCTTGTTTCTTGAAGTCAGGACATTACACTAAAAGCGGAGATGAGTTCTAGAGTTCCTCATAGGCAAGCGATTGCCGCGGAGGAGGAATCACCACATGACTCATTTCTCGTCCCAAGATTTCTTGGGGGATGTAAAGCTGTCGATCAAGCGTCGCGGGATTCGCCTCTCCGACTTTGCGAAGACGCACGGCTATACTCGTGAGGGTTTCAGCCGGTTGCTTCATGGCAAAGTTCGGTTGGACACCGAAACCTTAAATGCCTTGAGCACAGCTCTGCAATTGGATCTGACTTCTTATCTCCATTAGGAATAAGAGGTCAGACCCTCTTTTTTTGACTTTTATGGTCACAAATTATGAAAATGAAAGATAGAGGGTCTATGGTTATTGTGGTTTGAAAAACTAGAAAGAAGGTCCTGTTATGACTCCAAATCCTGATGACAATACCCAAGAAGAGTTAGATGATTACGCGAACCAGAACAATCCGAATAACGATGCTTATCAAGCCGATCTCGATAACCACGCGAATCAGTGCAACCCCAATAATGACGAGTATCGAGGCCACTAAAAGGGGAACGAACGGGACGGATTTCCAAATCCGCCCTTTTCTTTTGCCTCCGTTTTTAGAACAATAGATTAGTCCTGATGAGAAATAAGGACTCCTCAACTTATTACCCGATGAAAATCACATTAACCCCAAATGAAATGCGTCGCCTAAAAGAGCCTTTTCATCCGACCTTTCTTTGCTTTCAACGAAAGGACTTAGACCATCCGGATCCCAAGAACGATATCTATTTCATCGAAGTCCATCTGACCCGTCTTCATTGGTCCAATCATCATTTTCTTGATTTTGAATCCCCGCGTTTCAAGGAAAGTCATCCTCTTTTGGAACACCCTAATTTCGCCTTTCTCGATGAAACGGGGGTCCCACCTAGCCTAAAAGCCGAAGTAGAGGCTTTCCTTGAAGCCCATCATGACTTGGTGGCTTCCTACGCCTTGGCGGTTCGTTTCCGTAGCGCGGCCGATGCCATCCTTTCCCGATATCCAGATCCGAAGGCTCAACCCAGCGATGAAGATTCAAAGAAACTCACTTATTTATTTGGAATGAGCATCGATTACGCGGCTTATTACCAGCGAGAGTATCGGGCTTACCGCAAGAGCCTTCAAAAGAAAGATTAAAGAAGATCTCATTCCCAAGTAGGAGTGGGACCAAAGGCCGGATGAAGGATTGCTCCCTCATCTGGCCTTTTTTCAGCAAAGGGTCAGTTATAGGCCTTGTTGCTCCTAAACCCCCTTTGTATCATTTTTTAAAGTCAGCATCTTTCTTTTTTTAAGGTCTTCCCTCACAGGAAGGCTAGAGCATCGTCTTGATCTCAGTCTCATCAATCCATCCGTTCCAATATCGGGAGAGTATTTATGAATAAAACCAAACGTCTAGTGCCTTTTCTTATGGTGACCGCTTCCTTACTTCTTTGCGGATGCAGCGGCTTAGGTTACATTCCCGCGAGTGTTAATTCCAACGGTTACCAAAGCACCTCTTCAAGTTCTTCCTCGCATGGGCATGATGTGGCGACATCCAGTTCATCTTCCTCTTCGTCTTGGACCGTTTCGAGCAGTTCCGCGGCTGTGGTGGCCCTTAACGCCCCGAGCCTTTCAGAAACCGATGCTCCCTATTTAGGGGATTACCAGTTCACCCTGACTAATCCGAACTCGGTCGATTGTGTGCTTCATTACCCCAGTTCCTTTTCGGGGAGCCAGGTGGTAATGGGCGAAAGAGGCCTATCCGCTAACAGCTCTTTTCGCTTTTCGTTATCTTCCTCCAGCCAAAGCTCTCTTCATTCTTATGCTTATTTCACCTATGGCGATGTGACTAGCCCGAGATGCTCGATTGATCTATCGATGAGTAAGCCCGGTAACCTCTTATCTGCCACCCCGCTCAAGACTCCTTCTTTTGGAGTCGATGGGTCGTTCCGGATCACCGCTTCGTTCTCATTTTGTTATGCGAGTTACGTCGCCTCATGCATCAAGAACAATCAAGTCACGATCGTCGGGAACTACGGCGACTCCGCGACCAGTACCCTCCAGAGTTTTAGCTTTGATGCCTCGGAAGGAGCGTGTTCCGAGACCTATAGTGGGGTCTCCTATAGCTTAGATATCGCGCCGGGTGCCCCTTTATATTCTTCGACCTATCTTCGACTCAACTGGGTCGACAAGGTCTTGGGATTGGAATCGGGCTTTAACACCCTTTATACCGCGGAACTCGGAACGACGCCGAGCCTTAGCGATTCCGATATTTCCTTGAGCAGTCCGGTGCTGGCTCCGGTTAAACAAGCGAGAGTTATTAATGACCACAAGGCACTAGGAGCTTGCTATGAATCGACTGTCACCATTAACGCAAAGGATAATGTCAGTCTCTACGCTTACGTGGGCACTGATACCCTCGGAACAAAGAGCCTGGTCGGTGTCAATAACGGCTGGACTTATGATACGACGAAAAAGGTTTACCAAAAGAAAATTCAAAACGAAACCGCGGCCAAACAAACTTTTTACGTCATCGCCGAAATGAGAGTCGGGAATTATGCCATCAACCCCGCGGTGGAAGCTTCGGTTACGTTACCTAAAGGAATCTACGCGCCCCGCCCCGAATCTTACTCGTCCGAAGACAAATTCGTCATGATAACCCGAAAGCCTGAGGCCAGTGTCATGTGGGTAAACGACAACGAGGAGAGGTATCAATTTTCAATGTCTATCCAACTTCTTTTGATTGCTGACGGAAAAGACAGCATCAGTGCCGGAAGTTTCGATAACACGCAATCGGTGGCTGGGGGGCAAAAAGCGACCTTTGGTACCGGTGTTCAACGGAAAACCATTGATACGTTGGCAATACAGGACAAAGCCTTTTTTACTTGTTCTTTGTGGGTATCATCAAACTTTTTTATCATCTCGAGTTTTGAAGTTGATGATGCCCCCGGTTCTGGGATAAAAAACGTGTTTTATAGCATCAATTATAGTGGCGCTTGGGTTGCTCAAAAGTAAAATAGTCCAGAGCGATTGGTCCGCGAAAACAGATCCTAAATTAGAAAAGAACCGAACGGAAGGTTCGTCCGTTTCACTCCCGAATAAGGGGATGCTTTTGATGCTCCCTTGAAAGGGGTTTTCTTAATTCGTCTTAACCCCTTTTCCATCAGGGTATATTCCTTTGTTTGGGGGTCCAAATATGAATAGAACACTCTTTTCTTGTCGTTAGTCTTATCTTCATCCTTGTTAGCGGGATGCGGCCATCCCTCTAACTGCACCGTGAGCTTCAAGAACTACGATTCCACCTTGCTTGAAAGCGATACGGTTGCTTTTGATGGAACGGTAACCTATCAAGGAAGTACACCGACTCGTCCTAATGATGAGCAATATACCTATACCTTCTCGGGCTGGAGTGGGGGATCCTTAACTAATATCAAGAGCGATCTCACTTTAACCGCAACGTTTTCCACAACGTACGTGCTCTATAGCGGGGCCTTCCAAAATTATGAAGGAACCGAATTGGAGAATCTCACCGCCCACTATGGGGATCATGTGAGTTATACCGGAGCGACTCCAACTCATCCGGATGATGATTCCGGTTCCTTCAGCTTCAGCGGTTGGGACAAGGATCCCACCAGCGTCGTTTGTTCTTCAGGATACGTCTCAGTGTGTTAGCCTTCCGTAGGTCCTTTCCGGGCTCGAAAACCCAGGTCAATGCAAACCGCTTTTTTGGAAAACTTGCTTTAAAAGATTAATGAAGTATTGAGTTAAGGGTATCCTTTTTGAAAAAAAGACAGAAATGGGTACCCTTAAGTCCAATTTTCGCGACCGTAAGACTCCTAAAAAAGACTGGCTCCACACTTTTACGACGTTTGGTTAGAAATTTAACTGCTTTCTTGACGCTTCGAGGCTCTATTTTCGAAAGAATATTTCTTTGCAAAGCCAATAAAAAACCGATGTCATCGTAGCATCGGTCAATTCTCGTTTTGGTGCCGCCTTCCGGATTCGGAGAGAAGACCTGCGGATTAGAAAGGCGGTCTGGGTGAACTGCTAACCTCTAAGTAGACAGTCATTTACACATCCATCAATCCAAGCACGATACTCATCGGGCGTTCGGCGAATAAAATCACTTCCATTGGCCAAATCCCTTGTAGAGGTTAGGTTTGGAAATTCCCGCTCATCCAAATCGTCAAGAAGCGCATCCTGATAGTTTTCTTCGTAGGCAATTCCATCGTATTTTTCCGCAAGCGCCTTAACCATTGTGGATTTTCCAGCGTACGCAGTTCCGTTGATAAAATAGACATTTCCAAATTTCATATCCAATATCACTTCGTGAAATCCTGATTTATGGATCAGCCGCCGTTTTCATTTCTTCTCCTCCCCCACAAAAAAATCAGGAAAATAGGAGGTCTTTCTTCCCGAGCAGAAAATCAACGGCGTTGATGTAGATTACCCCATCCTTTTCGGTCGGAAAAGGATCAAGGCAGATGACGATCTTGGGGTGGGCTCCCTTGATCGGAATGAATGCCCCGTATTCCCGTTCCTTCGTCCCCTCACCAGCCAAAGTCATACAGACCTGTATGTAGCAAAGCTTCGTTCCGTCTTTGACCACGAAATCAACCTCGCCCCGATAAGTCCGTCCCACAAACACTTCGTATCCTCTCAAAATGAGTTCATTGTAGATGACATTCTCAAGATAGAAGGATTTTTCGAAATCGACCCCGTTTCCCATAACGGTTCGGAAGCCGGTATCAATGGCGTATAACTTCCTCTTGCCCTTGAGCGAGCGCTTGCCCGAAAGATAGAACGGCTTAATCTCCCGAACGAAATAGGCATCGAGAAGATCCGAAGCGTATGAGGCAACCTGCTTGTTGTCGGCTTTGAATTCTCCTCCGGTGACGCTGTTTTGCAAGAATGTAGACACACTTTCGGAGGAAAAATCCTTCCCGGCTTCTTTTAGAATATAAGAGGCAACAAGTGCAAACGAGTCCTTGTTAATCCGAGGATGGCTTGCATAGACATCTTTGGCAACGATCGATGAATAGAGTGAGGAGAGGTATTTCGATAAAGTGCCTTCGCCGCTTTCCTTATAACGTTGTGGCATTCCGCCCCATTTGAGGTAGTCGAAGAACTCGCCTTCCGAGATTGGAAGCCCGTTCGCTTTCTTATAGGCAAGGTGCTCCTTAAAGGAAAAAGGCTGGACGAGGATCTCACGAGCCCGCCCGGTCAAGCGGTCCTGGAAACGCCCCCGCAAAAGTTTGGAATTCGATCCGGTGACGAAAAGCGAGCAGTTATAGGAAACTCGGACCGAGGCGATTGCTACCTCGAATTTTCGAATGTGTTGGACTTCATCGATGAAGATGTAGTACTTGTCTTTGCCTTTGATATCTTTTTGCAGCCGCTTCTCCAGGCTCTTCCTGTCAACAATGCCTTCGCCGCTTTCGCCCTCGAGATCATAGAAAAGGATATGATCATCTCGGATTCCTCGCTCTTTCAGTTCACCGATAATCTCCAAAAGGAGTTTCGATTTTCCTGAGCGTCGAATGCCCATGATGGCCTTGATGTAATCGTCATCGTAATAAGGACGCGCTTGCGCCAAGGCATATTCGCGTGAAATCAGTTTTTCTTCCATGAGAAAAGAATAGAACTTAAAAAACAATAATTCAAGTTATCTACCTAATTTATACAATTTTTGTTTGTTTTAGGTAGTAATTATGATAATCAATCGCTTTACCCGCTCTTGCCGTTTTCCTGAAGACGGTCGTCAACAAGACGGAAACATACGGATTCCCTTCATCCGTTCGTTTTGGGGAGAAAGCGGGGGAAAAATGCCTATATTTTTGCAATTAACCCTCTTCTGAATTATGGAACATCAATTTGCAAAGCCAATAAAAAACCGATGCCATCGTGACGTCGGTGATTTCCCGTTTTGGTGCCGCCTTCCGGATTCGGAGAGAAGACCTACGGATTGCAAATCCTTTGTCCCCGCTTGTCGGGACATCAAAGATTCCCTGGATGCGGTGGCGTTAGCCCGTTATAGCGAAGCCTATTCGAATGGGACTCATCTCTTAGCCTTGATCCGGGAAGCCCTCTAAAAAGAAGATTGGTCATTTCGCTCCCGAAAGGGGATCAGGCTTTTGATACGAAAAAGAGAGGACCTCATCGCCTCTTTTCATCTTTTTGGCTCTTTTCATTGAATCGAAGGCTATATAAAAGTGAAGGGAGATATTTATGGAGAATTTTATTCCAACGGAAATGGATGGGCGATTCCCTCGATACAACGCTACAAATAACTTGAAAGAGTTTGTATCATTGTATACGATAGAAACGATGATCTTTACCTATCAAGAACTGCTCGCCCGATATGGGAAGCAAAGGGCAATCACGGCCTTAGTGAAGCAAAAGAAGCTCCATCGAATCGGACGGGGTTACTATAGCAATACTTTCGGGAGCGATCTCGCCTATATTCGTAAACGCTATCCGGAAGCGGTCCTCACCTTAGAAAGTGCTTTTGCCTATTATGGCTTAAGCGATACGGTTCCTTCTTATTACCATGTCGCTTCCTTATTGGGAAGCGCTCGGATCAAGGATCCGCTCGTGCATCAAAGCTATCAGATTCCTAAACTCTTTAGCCTTGGGGTTACGGAGATGAATGGAATCAAGATCTATGACAAAGAACGCTTGCTCTTGGAGCTCTTCCGAAACAAGAAGAAACTTCCTTATGAGGAGTACAAGTCCATCGTCTTGGCTTATCGAGACATCAAGAGTTCCCTCGATGGGGTGAAACTAGCCCGTTATAGCGAAGCCTATTCGAATGGGGCTCATCTCTTAGCCTTGATCCGGGAAGCCCTCTAATGACTATCCAAGAAAGAGTGACTCTCTATCAGAGCCAAGGCTTTCAAGCCGACCAAGCAAAAGCCCATGCCGCCGCGGACATCATTCTTCTCAAAATTGGCAGTTCCAAAGCCTCCTCCTATGTCACCATCAAAGGAGGGATGCTGCTCTATAACCTGACGAAGAATGCCCGAAGAGCGACCACCGACCTCGATTTTGACTTTATTCGTTATTCGCTGGATGACGTCTCCTTGAAGGCTTTCATCCGAAAACTAGATTCACTTCATGATGGGATCCATGTTTTCTCAGAAGGAAAGTTCCAAACTTTAAAGCATTTGGACTATCAAGGAAAAAGAGTTGTTCTCAGGCTCAAGGATGCCTCGATGGAATTGATGATTAAGTTAGATATTGGCGTGCACACTTTTAGTGCGATTGCCCAATCTCACCTTTTGTTTTCCTGCGGAAGCGGAAATGGTGGTGGCGTGCTTCTTCAAGTCAACCCCAACGAACAAATCTTCGTTGAGAAAATCGTCTCATTAGCCCGGCTTGGCCCAATTTCAACCCGGTTCAAAGATATCTATGACCTTTATTATTTGGTTTCGAAAGGACTGCTTGAGCGAGCCAAGACCGCCGAGTATCTTGATCTTTTTCTTCAAAGCGGCCATTACCCTTTTCAAACAAAAAGCGATCTCTATTTGCGGATTGAAGACACGCTGAAAAATCCCATTTTTTCCGCCGATGCGCGAAAGCCTTCAAACAATTGGATTTCGGATTCTTACGAGAAGGTTTGCTCCACTCTGCTCGATTTCCTTTTTGATCTTTGAGTTGTTCTTCTAGGAAGGCGAAAAGAGTTCGTCCGTTTCACTCCCGAAAGGGGATGGGCCTTTGATCCGAGAAAGAAAAGAAGATCCTAATGGTTTCAAACTGGGGATGGACACGTGTCCATGACAAGTTCAAAAGACCGTGATCATCGGGAGTACTTCATCTCAAAAGACGAGCCTCCAAAAGAAGGAAAGATCAAAGCCTTTTCGCCCCTCTTTCTTATGCTAGAATGAAGCCAAAGAAAGAACCGAAAGGATGGAGTTCCTTTTCGGGCTTTGCCGGAGAAGATAAGGATGAGACCGATCGATGAAACGGGGCGGTTACTATGCGAAATCCAAGCTCGTTTATTCGAGAAGTCCCTTTCCTATTTCTCCGGGAGCAGTCCCATCTTCATCCGTCGATTCCTTTATAGCGAAGTCGCCACTCATATTAGCGATGGGACGTTCTTGCTCTTGAACCTGAGCGATGAGGGGGTTTTCGCTGCGCTCGACCAGCAATTTGGACCGAGTCATTATGGATCGACGCGTTATGAGGCGAATGCCCTGTACTGGGCGGGCTACCTTTATGCCTATTGGGCCTATACGGAAGAGACCCCGATGAAGCGGCTCTTATCGCTTTGCCCTAGTTCCGAACTCATTTCCTTTTATGAGCCGCTTCATACCGAAGATCCTGGAGCGGCGATTCGGAGTATCAAGGAAGCGAAAGGCTTGAAGGAAGTCGATCTTCAAGCGGAGACGGTGCGGCTACTAAAGAAGCTGCACGCTCAAAAGAAGGAGTGAGCGCTTTTCCCTCTTCTTGCTCTTTTCCTTTGACCCTCTTCTTCCCCAAGTGAAATTTAAAGATACGAACCTTAAAGGAGTTCTAAGGAATGCCTCGGTCATCCTTAGCCCAAAAACCTCTGATTCAAAAAAGAAGTCGATCCTCTTTCTTGCCGTCTTAGTGAGCTTAGCCTTATCTTCTTGCGGAGAGTCCGCGTCCTCCGTGCTAACAAGCAGTGGCCCCTCTTCCTTAACGAGCAGTAACGGGACCGTTTCTTCCTCAACCGCGACGTCTCGTCGACCCCGGAATTCATGAAAGCGTTCGCGATCACCGGGGATGGCTTCATGGACGTCGCGCCAGAACAACAAGTTTTCGTTTGGTGAGTTCCCTTTACAAAAAGAGCCGAAGGCAACAAGAATTCTCCCCGAATGGATCCGGGTTCTCTTCCCTTCGGTTTTTTACGTTTGGACCTTCACGAAAAAAGGCGAGATTTTCCTTAGCGGGAAGGCTACACTTAATCTAATATGAAACATTCCCTCTATGTTGGACCCGCCCTTTTATTGGTGGGCATTCTTTCTAGTTGCGGCTCCCCGCTCCTTTCCAGTAGCGGTGCCGTCTCTTCATCCTCCCCCTCCTCATCCTCTTCGGAGGCTTCTTCAACCCGTAGTCCTTCCGACACTTCCGAAGAAACCGCAACATCCACCAGCCAAATGGCATCTAGCGATTCCTCGCTTTCATCCTCGAGCGCCGCTAGTTCCTCCTTACCTCAAATCGATTACATCAAGGTCTTCTGCGAGACTTCCTGGGTCAATATCTATACCTGGACCGATTCGCCGAAAGTGGAGCTGCAAGGGGCGTGGCCTGGCACGGCCTTAGCCGATTACGATGCCGATTGGAAAACCTTCGATATCGTCGGCTATACCTCGATCCATTTGATTTTCAATCAAGGGGCGGGGAAAACCCAAACGTCGGATCTCAAGATTACCGCCGCGGGTTACTGGTGGTATTACAATTCGGAATGGTACCAAGAAAATCCAAAGAACGGCCCGGCTTCCTCGAGCGAACCCGCTTCGACTTCGACGTCCAGTAGTTCTTCTCAGGGAGGCAGTACCTCTTCTTCGAGCGTGCTTCCCTTAGGAAGCGATGGCTCGGAAACGATCCTTCAATGCTTCGACTGGAGCTGCTCCAATATCCTGAACCATCTCGATGAGATCAAGGCGGCGGGCTATACCGCGATCCAAACTTCGCCGCTGCAGCAATGCAAGGACTATAGTTCCGGGAATACCGATACTTCCGGTCAGTGGTGGAAGCTCTACCAGCCGATTGCCTTCAAGATCGCTAGCGCGAGCTGGACTGGCGATGCCAGCAGTTTCAAAACCCTCTGCACCGCCGCCAAAAATAAAGGCCTCAAAGTTCTGGTCGATGTGGTGGCGAACCATTTAGGAGGCGATCACTCCTATCTCTCCGATCAGGTCAATACCTACGAACCGACGATCTACGGGAACCAAAGCCAATACTTCCATAATTATTTCGCCTATGATTCGGGCAATGAGTCGACCTATGTGGTCACCCAAGGTTCGATTGGGATGCCCGACCTCAATACCGGGAACGCCTATGTCCAAAGCCGGGTTCTTTCTTACCTCAAAGAGTTGATCGATGCCGGGGCTTCGGGCTTCCGGTTCGATGCGGCCAAGCATATTGAATTACCGAGCGATGGCACCTACGCTTCCGATTTCTGGGTCAATACCCTTTCGGCGGCCCGAACCTATGCCACCTCGACCTATAACCGCGATCTTTTCGCCTATGGCGAGATCTTGAATTCGGCTGGGAACTCGCGTCACTATAGCGATTACACCCCTTACTTCAATGCCTTAACCGATAACCGGGCGGGCAATGCGATCCGGAGCGCGGTTGAAAGCAATAATACCGGGGGTATGGCCTCTTCGAACTATCCTTCGGGCTTAGCGGCCAAGAACACGGTCCTTTGGGGCGAGAGCCATGATACCTATATGAATGGCGATGGCGAAAGCAAGAACTCGAGCCAGAGCAACGTCGATAAGGCCTATTGCCTGGTGACGGCCCATAAGGACGCTTCTTCGCTTTACTTCATCCGACCGGGCTCCTCGATGAATAGCGCGGCTTCTTCCAATTACATCAGCAAGGCCGTCGGGGCCGCCAACCGTTTTCACACCCAATTCGAGACGGCGGATGAATCCTACTCGACCGGCAGTAACTGCGCGGCGGTCCAGCGCTATGGTAACGGGATGTCTGGGGCGCTTATTGTCACCACGAATTCCACCAATTTCTCAGTGAGCCTTAATAACCTCGCGGACGGAACCTATAGCGATGCGGTCTCGGGGAAGAGTTTCACCGTCTCCAACCATAACGTCTCGGGCACCGCCGATAGCTCGGGCGTCGTTTGCTTGGTCAAAGCCTGATTTCACCAAAAACATCAAAAGTCCTGCTCACGCGGGACTTTTCTTTAGGCTCAATCAAACTTGTCAAATCAATTTAAGTAAAACTGATATTACTAAAATCAATTTGACTTATTGGGAAACCATGCTGGTCTATCGCTAGAGGTAACCCGATGTTTTATTTCCGAAAAGACGAGTTGGAACGCTTAAAAAAGTCTATCGATCCCCTGAAGGTGGGGCGGTGGCTCTCTATGGGAGACGCCGGACGGGCAAGTCCGCCTTGATTCTCGAGTCCTTTAAAGAAACCCCCGAGATTCCTTCGCTTTATTTTCTTTGTGCGTCCAGCACCTACCAGGGAGTGCTCGATCAGTTCCGTTCCGAGTTCGCCGAGTTCTTGAAGATTTCGCTCGATCAGGTTCCCTTCTTTCAGAGCTTCCGCCAGCTCTTCTCTTATTTCGTTCCTCATCTTTCCGGAAAGAAGATCTTGCTCGCTATCGATGAGTTCCCTTACCTTAGCCGCAAGAAAGAAGGCCAGGAAGTCGCGAGCGAATTTAACGAGATCATCGAAAAAGGTTTGGCGGGGAGTCCCTTAGTTCTTATCCTTTGCGGCTCCAACGTCCGCTTCATGAATGATGTGGTGAACGATGCGACTTCGCCCCTCCATGGCCGCTTTAAGGAGACTTTGCTTCTGCTCCCTTTTCGTTACGAAGAGACCGCGGCGATCCTTTCTTCTTTCTCGCCCTTTGATCAGCTCGCCGCTTACGGAGCGAGCGGTGGGGTGGCCGAATATGTTTTCCATTTTGCCGAGTATCCTCAGTTTGCTTCCGCGGTCGAGGCGCTGCATTTACGGGTGGGCGGGCGGCTTTATAACGAAGCGGAACAGCTCCTCAATTTTGAGTTTGAAGACGCTTCGCCCTATCAGGCGATTTTGACGTTTATAGGCTCCAGCCGAAAACGGCCTTCCGAAATCGCGAAAGCCATCGGGATCGCCCCCAATGCGTTCTATTACTTTGCTAACGTCCTCGTCGCGGTCGGGATCTTAGGCGAATATAAGACCGCGTTTTCGAAGAAGAAGCGGGATGCCTCTTATTTCATCAAGGATCCTTTCTTCCGGTTCTACTATGGTTTCATCGCTCCCTTAAGGAGCAAGATCGCTTATTTAACCCCGTCCGAAGTCTATGACTTAGCCTTTCAAGAAGAGGCCCTTCATACCTATCTGGGGCCGATTTACGAAGAGGCGGTGGTCAAAGGGGCGTTATATCGCTTGGCCCTAGCAAAGAAGATTCCCTTTGTTCCCGAGAAAATCTTGCCTTGGGTGGGCTTAGTGCCTAACCGCAAGGGGGAGTGGGGCGAGACCGAGATCGACCTTTGCGGCTATTCCGCGACGCAGGTGATCTTGGGGGAATGCAAAGCCAAAAACAAGAAAATGGGTCTTTCGGTTTACCAGTCCTTGCTCTTGAAGGCAGGGTATGTGCCGACGGGCTCGCGCCAGAAGTATTACCTCTTAGCTTCTTTCTCGGGCTTTGAGGATTCGGTGCTCGCCCTTAAAAAGGATGGGGTCTTCCTTTTAGCGGGGTCCACCCTCCTTTAAAGAGATCTTTCGGTCGAAAAAAGAGAGCTTGAGATTTCGGATTATTTGAAGAGGACGAAATGACTTTCGATGGCGTCCACAATCGGGGCCGAAATGCCCATTTTTGTAGCTTCAATGCGCCAAAAAGGCACCGCGGCCAAAACCTGAGCCATGATCCGATGGATCGTTTGGCCCGCTAAGCCCATCGCCCGGCCGGAAGCTTCGATATCTTGCTCCGTGATGTCCGCTCGCTTTCCTTGGATTCGCATTTGATGCATCGCGGTGTAAAGTCCCTGAGGATTATAGGCAAAAGTAAGATCGTAAGCGGGGGCTAGACGCCAATGGCCCAAACGGTCCATCAAAAAGGAAATGTTTTTAACGTGGTCGTCCTGATTGCGGAAAACCACATTGAAAACCATCCGTCGGAAATACTCTTCTTTATCGATGCCAGCGCCTAGCTCATCCAGGACTTGAGCGCCTTGTTCGTAAGAATAAGAACCAGGAGCATTGAAGTCGGCATGGTCGAGCCCGGCTAAGGAAGCCATCATGATTTTATTCCCGTCATCATCGCGGTCGAAACGCTTCGTCAAGAAATGATAATGGCCCCCTTCTTCTTTGATTCGGCATTCGCTCATGGTAATCCCAGAGCGTTTGGCTAATAAAGAATAGACATACTCAATGAGGGGGTAGTGCAGGGGGTCGGGACCCTCTTTATCTTTGTTGTTCGAAAGGCCATCGAATTTGATGAGGTAGTAATGAAAGCCCGGTTGCTGTTTGACTTGGCCCGAACGGATTTCGCCCGTGGTTTCATTTAACGCGATGAGGGCTTTGGCTCTTGCCCCGCCCGCGCTAGAAGAAATTTGGAAGAGTTCATTCATCTGATTGCTGGATTTTTGAAGGGACCAAGAAGATCGTTCGTCGAGGATTTTCGCGGCGAATTGAGTCAATTCATCGAGCTCCAAAGGGTCGTTGCGACTTGCTTTCCCGCTGATCACGGGAACGTATTCCAACGCGCCCATTCCGCGATGACCCACATAGCAGAGACGCTCAATCGGAGTAAAAGAGGAAGGGTCTTTTCCCTGGGCGGCACACCAGGCATCAATGACGGCATTTCCATATTGATCCGGCAAGGAGTCGGCAAATAGACCCGGTAAGCCATGAAAGGAGGAATAAGGGAGCTCGGGAAAGGAATAGATCCTCTCCGAAAGCGGCACGTGGATCGGCGAAAGGGAGATCTGGCTCTTCAAGAAGGAGGGCTCATAGTTGAAAGAGGCGGCTGGCTCGCCCTCATTGAGGACCAAAGCGCCCACCAAAGTGCCCCAAAGATAAACCTGGCAGCCAATCATTTCTCATCCCCCCATTTCCACGAAGAAGCGGAAGGGGTTCTTTTATGATAGAACCGCTGCCGGGGTTTGCCCATTTTGACCAAATCCGTGGGCTTAGGGCTAACTTCAGGAATTAAGGCATCCAAAGCGTCAATTTTGCCCAAAACTTTCAAATAAAGAAGAAACGACGAAAAACGGACGTTTTCCCCGTTCTCCATTTTGGAAATAACCATCAGGGATAAACCGCTCCTTTGCGCCACGTCTTTCTGAGAAAGGCCTTGGTTGATCCTTTCTTCCCGGAGTCTCTTTAAGAGTTCTTCCCGGATGGCGATGATGTTTTGGTTATTGCTGATTTTCATAATTAAATTATATTAACAACTATCTTAAAAGCAATAATTAAAGGCGTTTTACATCAATAAAATAAACCTTTATGATAGTTGAACATAAAATGATAACAAGGATCGGGAAACTTTGAATAGCCGATTATCCATAAATGCGGACTCCCGTTTTCAGGATCTCTTGGCAAAAAGAAGGATTGCCTGCCAAATCCTGAAACCGAACGAAGTCCACTTTTTTATGGAGCGCTTTTTCGAGTTTTCCTTGAAAGCCAAAGAAGGCGAGCCCTGTGAGCTTCCCCGAGAGAAGAAGATCAATGTCGGACTTTTCGGTCGCTTTCATTTTAGCATAGGAACCAAAGAGGTAGAGGAAGTCGATGTCGCTCGAGAGATAGGCTTTCGCGACCTCCTTGATGATCGTAACAAGGTCTTCCCGCGAATAGACCCCGGTCATCTCGCTATAAGGGGCGTAATCCGTTAAGGCCTTTAAAATCGCTCGACCTTTGAAGGAAGCGGCCTTCGAGAGGCCATATTCATCATTCTGATATGTCCGAAAAGGAATCCCGATCAAGGTCGCGGCATCGTGCTGAGAGAGACCCTTGCTCTTTCGAGGCTCCTTCAAATCCATGCTTTCCGTGCAGTCGGAGTTGGTGTATTCCGCAAATGAAAATATACCAAAATGGTGTATTCTTCTTATTTCGATATACCAAAGTGACAAAAGAGTAACGGCGATTTCGCTCTTTTACTCCCTTTCGGCAAGTTGATAGAGTGACAAAGAATCGAAAATGGTTATAGTGAAAGGATGAAACAAGCGTTGAGTGTCAAAGGATTCCTAAAAGAGTATGCCGCCGCGGGCGCCCCGGGGGATGAAGCGAGCTTTGCTTACGCCAAGAAGATCGCCAGCTTATCGACCCTCAAAGCCACCCAAACCCATCACGCCGCCTTATATTGCGTTGCGGTCGGCCAATTCTATCAAGCCCAATACCCCGAATGCGAAAAGACCCTCAAGAGTTTTATTTTTGATTTCCGGAAGTTCCCGTTTGAACCCTTTTATGTTGACTCCTTCAGCTTGCTTTCCTTAGTTCAATTCGCCAAGAAACGTTTCTACCTTTCGATCTTTTATGGCAAGCAAGCTCTCGCCCTCGCCGAGGAACATAAGCTGGTCGATCACTATAGCATGATCTATTCGAATCTTGCCGCGCCCTATCGCGAACTCGGGACTTATAGCAAAGCTCTCCAATGCATCGAAGCGAGTTTAACCGACGTGAAGTTCTCTTCGGAACCTTCGATCGAATTAGGCTTAACCTACAATAAAGCCGCCCTCTTGCTGAATTTGGGTCAATACCAAGCTTCCCGCGAGGCTTTAGCGGAGATGGAACGCTTAGGAAAGGCCCATCCGGACCAAGCGAGCTTCTTTGAGTATTTGCCGCTCGCGAAGGCCGAGATCGCGATCTGCCTCCATGAAGAGAGCAACCTCCAAGCTCTCGCCTTAGAATTCCTGCATTCCCCCAATCAAGATAACCCGGCGGTTCGAGCCTATCTTCTCGATGATGACCTCTCGCTCTATACCTTGCTCACCCAAAACGGCCTTGACGATGAAGCGGCTTTATTCTTAGCTAAGATCGAAGAGATTGTGGCGGCCGCCCCGAGCCTCGACGCCCAAATCTTCATCGCGAAAGCCAAGCGCAATCTCGCCCTGAAAAATGGCGATGAAACCCTCCGTCACGCCGCGGAAGCGGAATTAGTGAAACTCTATGAAGAGCAACAGAAAGGCTATGCGGCGGATTTTGCCGAAATCACCGCCCTCCACTTTGGCTTTGTGAAGATGGAAGAAGCCTATGCCAAAGCCCAGAAGAAGGCGAGCCACTTTAAGGAAGAGAGCGATACCGATGCCTTAACGGGCTTACGGAGCCGAAGAGCCTTAGAAAAAGAAAAGAAGATGTTCCCGCTTTTGGCGAAAAAGTCTCCTTATTTCGTCTTGGCTTTACTCGATTACGATCACTTCAAAAGCATCAATGATGGCTGTGGCTATCAGATCGGCGACTTAGCCCTCCGCTTAGGGGGCCATTTCTTCAAGAGCTTTGAAAGCCCAACGAAACGGATCTTCCGTTATGGCGGCGATGAAGTGGTGTTCGCTCTCGGGGTGAAAGATCCTGAAGAAGCCGCCACATTCTTTCAGCAGATGAAAGCCGGCTTAGAAGCGGTGGACCTTCATACTCCCGATGGGGTGAAGATCCCCTTATCCTGCTGCATCGGTTACGCCTTATTTAAGGGGAGCTACAAGAGCTGGAGCCCCGCCTTAAAAGAGGCCAATGAAGCGATCCACGCGGCCAAAGCGATCGGCCGGGGCAATATCGTCTCGGTCGCCGGCTAGTTTATTTCAGCAGTTCTTTCTTCAAGTCGAGAATATCTTTAGCGGCAGTGCAAGCGGGGCAATCGCAATAGCGGGCTCCGCTTTCTTTTAAGGCTTTGGCGTGGGCTAAAAAGGCCTTGGCTCCCTCTTTCCCAAATTCCTTTTCGGCATAGGAAGAACCGGCGAAAGCCACTAAGTCATCGATCCCGGTGATATCTTCGCCTAACTCTTTGATATAGGCGGCTAATTGGGCTTTCTCTTTCGGAGTGCCCCGGCTTTTTAAGTAGGCATTGGCCGCCGCTTTCGCTTCCTTGCAGCTCATCGGGGCCGCGAGTAAACGCTTCGTCGCATCGAGGAGAATCGCATCAAGTTCTTTTTCCATTGGAGATATTCCTTCTTTTGAATCATTGTAGCCACAAAAGAAAAAAGGGGGAACGAATTCGCTCTTGCAAGGAAATTAGTCGATTTCGGTTAGAGTGAAGATTGCTTTATGGACTAAAGGGGCCTTCATCGGCTCGTTAACGGGGCTAGGAACGTTTCCGGAGGGCAAAGAGGATAAAGAGGGCTCGGGGGAAATTTGGGGCTCAAGCGGGGCGTTCATGGCGTTTTCTTCTGGGGTCGGAACTTTTGGCTCTTCAAGGGGAGTCCTAACCGGGACGGGGGCTTTTTGAAGGCCCAATAAGAAGAGGCCCACATAAATAAACGGGATCAAGCAGCTGCAGACGAAGCTCGTTAGGAGCAAAGGAGAATTAAAGGTTTCGAGATCGAGGATCATCGGGGAGAGAAAGCAAAAGCCCATCGCGGCGGAAAAGAAATAACTGAAGAGTTCGAGAACCTTATGGGCGGTGGGTTTCCGTAAAAAGGCGAACGCTAAAATGCGGAAAATCAATCCCGCGACCAAGAACCCTAACGTTAAGAAACTGTTGTAGAAGGCTTGACCGGTATGGGGAGTGAACATCAGGATCAGGCTCGTTAAGGGCAAGAAGGAAGCCCCGAGAAGGATGAAGGCGATTTCCCGGAACAGGGGTGGGATGGGTTTGGCTAAGAGTTGGAAGCCGACGAAGAAGAAAATCGAAGCGAGGAGACAGCAGAATCCCCCGACATAAAAGAAAGCGCCAGTCGACCTGGAAGCGATCCCATAGACGACGTTAGAAAAGATCCCGGAGACCGCGAGAAAAAACCCGAAGACAAAGGGGACGATGTTATGACGCTTTAAGGAAGGAGAGCTCATGGACGCCATTATAAAGGAAAGCGAAAGGGAGAGGTAGGCTCGGTGAGCGCTCTTTTAGCGCCCGCTTTCAAATTGTTGGCCCTTTTTCTGATTTGCCCCCCCTATATAAAAGTGAGGGGGAAGCTTCCGAGGACTCCCCGAGAGGAGGAACACTATTCAAAAACTATTAAATAAAAAATAAATAGTGATAAGATGAAGGCATGGAATCCCCAATCTTATCGTTATTACAAGCGAGCTTTCCGAAAGCAAAACTTCAGGAAACACCGGAAGCAAACCTCCCATGGACTTTGCAAAAGGACTATACGTTCTTTCTCCTCCAAGGAGAGCGACCTTCCTTGATCGCCTTTGCGAAGAACTATCGAAATGGACCCGAACTATTGAAGGCCCTTTCCGCTTTCAAAAACTTGGGTCGGCCGGAGGCTTTGATCTTCGGCCTAAAAAGTTTGGGGAGCGCCGATAAGGCGGTTCTGCTGGCTCATCAAGTCCCTTTTGTTAGCGAAGAAGGCGAAGTGTATCTGCCCAATCGAACCACCCGGCTGTTCGCCCGAAAACAAAACGCCCCGACTTCCTATAATGTCTTTGCTCAAAGTCTTGCCGAATTCTACTTTTTCGCCCCCGAAGGCTTTTACGGCATCAAAGCGATCCAAACGAATATCCCGCTCGAGCCTTCGCTCTTATCCTTGGCTAACCGCACCCTCTATAACTTGGGCCTCCTCGAAAAAAGAGGAAACGCGACCGCGGCCCAATATGCTCGGATCGCGGACCGTTCCGCTTATTTAGACCGGCTGTATCCTCTCTTAGTTTCTCCGATCAAACAGTCTTTCTTTACCCTCGATCCTCTCCCGCAAGATCTCGGCGTTGGGTCCGAAGGTTCCTTAGCCTTCTATAGCGACGTTCTTCCCCAATATCAGGATTTCGCCTTATCCAAGAAAGCTTTTCGAAAACTTGCGAGTCTAACCTGGCTCGAGGAATCGCTCCTTCTTCCGATGGAATCCTATCAAAAAGTCGATGTTTTCCTCGCGGGGCCTTACCTCCTTCACGATGGACATTTAAACCCGCTTGACGTGATTGCCATCTACCAAAAGGATCCCGACGAACGGGTCCAACTTGCTTTAAATCAAATGAAAGAAAAATTACGCGATGGTACCTTTAGATAAATTTGCTTCGGCCTTCAAAGATTTCGCCGATGATTACGTCATTATCGGTGGGACTGCCCTTGCCGAGATTTCCCGTAAGAACAATTTGGTTCCTCGGGCGACCAAAGACTTGGACTTAATTGTGCTAGCCTCCCTAAAGCGCGGAGATTTTATGCGTCGACTCATCACTTTTGCCCAAGAAGCTGGCTACGAAGAAATGACACGATCTTCTGATTTTTGTTCCTATCGGCTTAGCGACCCCAAAGATCGCAGTTTTCCTGCCGCAATCGAACTTTTTTGCTTCGACCAGGCTTTAGGACAAAACTTGTCAGTCCACTTGGCTCACCTTGCCGTTTCCGATGAGGTTAGTTTTTCAGCCATTATGCTTGAGCCCCATTATCGGGAGTTCATAGAAGCTCATGTTCAGAAAGAGACAATTTCCTATCTTGATGAAGAAGCCATGATACCCTTGAAAGCCAAAGCCTATCTTGGAAACCGATCTCTTTATCGGCAGAAAGCGCCGGGAATATCTCTTGAAAAAGTTCGTAAACATGGTCGCGATATCATCCGCTTGTCGACCTTATTAGATAACGCCCACCCGTGTTTTCTTTCTCAACCGATCTACCAAGATTTATTCGCCGCGATCGCCTTGATGAAAACGGATGGTTTTGATGTGACCCAAATTGGAGATTATCCTTTTTTTGATTTCTTTGCTGATCAAGTGAATGCCCATTATCGCCTCGCGACGAAATCTTAAAACTTTTTGGCCCTTTTTCTGATTTGCCCCCCTATATAAAAGTGAGGGGGTGTTCCTCATGCCAAAACTCGATTCGGATGATCTTGATCTCACGGTGGTTCCTTCCGGCTATTACGGGTTCGATTCTCCTAAAAAAGACCCCGATCAGGCCTTCTATTCCTTCCAACTAGCGACGATTCCTTTTCTCTATTATCAAGGCCGCTTCCTCGATTTCGATGCGTCGTTTGAAGGCTTCCTCCCCACCGAAATCCCCTTTTCGTCCATTCGCTATGTCGCGACCGATCATTTCTCCGCGAAGATTATCGAAGGCATTCGGCATTATCTTGAGACCTATCCTTCTTTGGTTTTAGGTTATCTCCAATTCCGGATCGCCCTGAAGGCTTTGGCGAATCTCCAAACCAATGAGGCGGCGTTCTTAGGGCAATTAGAAGCGGTCTTTCACCATTACGACCACTTCAAAAAGGAATTGATCTTTTATCAAAGAGAGCAGCATCAAAAAGGGGTGGAACCTTTCCACCCTGAATATCCGTAGGCTTAGGAATTCACCCGATAGGTGTCGATCTCTTTCACGTCGACTCCGCTCTTAGTGATGTAACGCGAGTAATCGAGCAAAAGGTAGTTCTCGAACTTCACATAGAAGGCCAAGGTCGGAGTGGCACTTTGATCGAGGACGCCGGTGATGGAAATAAAGAGGTTGCCCACTTTATCGCCCGTTAATTGAAGGCTAGAAATACTTAAGGCGGGAACGGAAGAAGCCGAAGCGGAGCTGGTAGGAGAGACGCTGCTCGTGGGGTGAGAAGAAACCGCGGTCATCTCGGAGCTAGTGGCCGAGGAAGCCGGAACGCTGCTATTAGACATCGCTTGCTCGACCGGATAAAGATTGAGCAGCATATCGATCTCGGCTTGGAGGACGTCGGCCCGGCTCAGGTAACGGAACTTGCTATAGGCCCCAGCGATCGCGTTCTTCATTCCAGCCGCATCGACCTCGCTATCGGTGATGGTTCCATCCTTATTGGTTTTGAGGGTGTAACCGCTACTGGTTTCACTATAGGTTTGGGTCGTGGTTGAAGACTTGGAGGAACTAGAAGAGGTAACGACGGTCCCGGTTTGAACCACTAGCGAAAAAGGATCGCTTTGGCTATAGGCGATATTTTTGGTGGTGGTCGTCCCGCCATTCAGCTGAATTTCGGTCCCTTCAAATTTGCGACTCGGCCACGTCCAATTGCTTTGGGTCCGACTCTTGATGAGAGTGAGACTTTCGGCCGCATCCTTCAAGGTATAGGTGCTGGTTTGCGGTTGCTTGTTAAAATAGAGAAAATAGACCAAAACGCCTGCCACTAAAGCGATGACTTCGACTCCTAAGAGGATTTCGAGGGCTATTTTTCTCTTTTTGTTACGCCGTTCAGGCTGATAGGCATCTTGATTCGGCGTCGCGGGATTCATAACTTTTCTATTATCGGAGGAATGTTAAGGAAGGTCAAATTTTTTAACGGAGATCCTGGAGCCGCGAAAGGTAAAGGGCTTGGAAAGAAAGTTGGTCCTTTTTAGGAAGACGCGAATGCTGGATGGCGTCGAAACCTAAATGTTGAAGCGCCAGGAGGCGGTCCAGGAGGGCTTCCGCCGTTTTGGGGTTGAGGCTGAGTCGGTGAGCAAAAGCTAGAAAATCCTGGCGGTGGAGCTGCTGCTTTTTTCCATTGAGGCTGAGGGCGAGTTCATCGCCATTTTGTAAATAGAGATCGACGGGGACCATGTCGTAGGCCGGGGCTAAAAGGTAGCCGCCGCTTGGCTGCTCCAGAAGCGAAAGATTTTTGTAGTGAAGATCCGAATTGCCCAAGAGGAAACTCACGAGGATCCGAAGATAGAGTTCTACCTTATCCGCTAAAGGATATTTCGAATAACGGTCGATGATTTTGCCAGCCCGTTCATAGGACCCCCGATACTTATCTTCGGGGGAAATTCCGCCGAGCTGGGCGAAATCTTCCATCGGGATTTTGGAAAAGGTGTTCCCCTGGGCTTCCCGGTCGATTCGTTTGGTGAGATAAGCCAACGATCCATCCTTTAATCTCACCAGATTATGGGGGCAGGTTCGCACCCCAAAGAGTTCGGCGAAGCGCATCCCGAAATCTTCCGCCTCGGGGAGATGCGCAAAATCGGGAGATTGCGGTTTCAAGATATAGCCGCTCGGGACGGCAAAGAGAACGAAATGAACACCGCGCCCTTGTTTGCTAAGACTTAATGAAATCTTCTTTTGGGCCCCGGGTAAGGCTTCCCCGGCCTTAAGGAGGAACCGGCTCTTCCGCTCAAAGTCTTTTAAGGAGAAGTCGAGTTCTAGCTCATTCCCATCTTTAAAGAAAGCCTGAGCACAAGCTTCATGCCATAAAGCGTTCCCGTCGTCCTTTTGAAGAAGCTTCTCACAAAAGAAGCAGCGATTCTCTCTGCTCATACCTTCTCCTTAAGGATGCTCACGGAGCCGACCACGTCTTGTCCACAGGCTAAAAGAATCGAGAAATGATCGTAGGGTTGAAGCTTGAAAGTTTGCAAGGCCACTTCGAGAAGATAACCTTCGGGAATGAGCCCTTCAAAGAAGGGAAAAAGCGAATGGGAATGATATGCACGGGCTTGCAGGGGAAGACTTAACGAGACGGGGATAGCGTCGGGCCGGTTCAAATAGGTTTCATCGTACTGAAAAAGATAGCCTTCTTCAGTTTGGAGAAGGATTCCGGCGAAACGCCCTTTTTGGTAGACATAGGCTTTTTGCATCAGGACTTCGGCTTCGCCACCAATTCGGCGTTAAAGAAAGAAAGCGCCTGTTCGACTTTGGCCATGGAAAGGTTCTTTTTCCCTTGTTCAAGCGCCCGAACAAAAGATAAACCAACGCCTGAACGAAGGGCGAACTCGGCCTGGGTGAGGCCGACTTCATTTCGCTTCGTCTTCAGATAAAGGCCGATCGAGTTCAAAGAATTGGACGATTTCATAATAGGATTATATGAAAACTCATATAAAATAACGAAAAGAAAAGAATTGGACGAATGATTAAAGCCAAAAAGAAACGGAGTCTAATCCGGTGACATTTTTCGGGACAAATGAACTTTTAAAAGATTATAATAAAATCAAGATCAATCCCGAAAGGATCCCCATGGAAAAAACCTCGAATGTCGTCCTTCATAACCACAAAGAATACCAAGTCCATTTCTATTCCCCTTATGGCTTTCATCTCTACGAAGTTGGCGCGAAGAGCCCAATTGAACTTTTCCCGGAAGCTTTAGGAGAAAGCGTCGCGGCTCATCATCACGATAAAAGCGGTTATCACTATAGTTTAGGCGGTTCCTCGTTAACGATTTCTCTCGATGGAAAAGTGACATTCTATCGGCAAAAGCGGGTGGTGGCGTCCTTTCAGATCTTAGGCGAAAGCAAGCAAGAGGCTGAATCCTTTGCTGAAGGCCAAAAAGAAGGCCATCATCCTAGTGGGGACACCCACCCTTATGAGGGCGGGGTCGCTTTTCAGAACAATTCCCCGGTTTATGGCTTAGGGGATAAGACGGGACCTCTCGATAAAAGAGGCTACTCTTATCTCAATTACAACACCGATAACCCGGCCGCGCAGGTTGATACCTTTAAATCGCTTTATAAATCCATTAACTTTGTCACGTTATTTTATAAGTACAACTCCATCGGATTTTTCCTCAATAATTCGGCCCGGACCTATTTTGACATCAATAAGAAAGATCCGGAGGTGGTCGAAGCGACTTACGCCGAAGGCAAACTCGACCTTCATGTTTTTGTCGGAAGTTTCTTAAAGGTCTGCAGTTACTTTGGCTTATTGACCGGAACCTGCCCGCTCCCGCCCCGCTGGGCTTTAGGCTATCAACAATCGCGCTGGAGTTATGGCGATGAGGCCGAAGTCGAATCGGTGATCGCCAACTATCAGAAGATCGGTTGTCCCTTAGCGGCGGTCCATCTCGATATTGCCTACATGGACCATTACAAAGATTTCTCGGTTGATTCGGTTCGTTACCCTGATTTAGGGAATTGGGCGAAGAAGCTCTTAGCGCAGGGAGTCCATTTGGTCACCATCATCGATGCCGGGGTGAAGGCGGAAGAGGGTTACCCCGTCTACGACGAAGGAGTGAAAAAAGGCTATTTCTCGACGCTCGAAGGGAAGATTTACCATAACGAAGTGTGGCCGGGCGATTCGGTCTTCCCGGCTTTTATCAATCCCAAAGTCCAGGCGTGGTGGGGCGATCACGTCGCTTCCTTCCTCACCAAGAACCATATCGCGGGCATCTGGAATGACATGAATGAACCCGCCTCCTTTAAAGGGCCCTTACCCGAGGAGGTCGAAATGGGTGGCCTTCCCCATTCCTTAGCGCATAACGTCTATGGCCATTACATGGATAAGGCGACGTATGAGGGCTTCATCAAAGCGAAAAAACGGCCTTTTATTATCACGAGGGCCGCTTACGCCGGCACCTCTCATTATTCGACGGCTTGGACCGGTGATAACCAATCGATCTGGGACCATCTACGGCTCAGCATTCCTCAGATGGCGAACTTATCCGCCTCGGGGGAACAGATGATCGGAAACGATATCGGCGGCTTTGGGGGCGACGTCACCAAAGAGCTGCTCTTACGCTGGATCGCTTTAGGGGTCTTCTCGCCCTTAATGCGGAACCACTCGGCCTACATGACCCGGAACCAAGAAGGCTATCAGTTCGATGAAGAGACCAGTCGGATCTACGCGGCGATGGTGAAGACTCGTTACCGGATCATCCCTTATCTTTATGACCTCCTCCGCGAATCCTCGATCAAAGGCACGCCGGTTTATCGGAGCTTAGCGATGAACTATCCCGATGACTCCTATACCTATAATGAAGTGAGCGAAGTGATGCTTGGCGATGGGCTTCTTCTCGCTCCAGCCTTAAATCCGGGCGAGCATCACCGTTACGTCTATTTCCCTGATGATTTCTATGATTTCTTCTCGGGCAAAGCCTACAAGAAAGGCCATTATTTCATCGAGACTCCGCTCGACCGCCTTCCTCTATTCGTCCGGAAAGGCGCGATCGTTCCTTTAGCGCCCCTAGGAACCCTGAGCCCCGAAGAGCCGGCTATGGTTGAACTCTACGTGACCCCCGGCTCCGCGACTTACTTCCATTATCAGGATGAAGGCGAAGGCTTAGGCTACCTTAACGGCCGCTATAACCTCCTCCAAATTAAGAAGATGGGGAAGAAAGTCAAAATCGCTTATGTCCATCGAGGACTCCCCGGTTTAAAGACTGCGTTTGTTTTATTGGCTCCTAATGGGAAAAAGAAGACTTGCTTTTTCTAAACTTTGTCTTGATTAATGGCCCTTTTTCGTGGGAGAATCAAAACCGAAAAAGTTCAGGCCATGAATCGGTTTAAAAAGACAAATCTTGGAGGAATTATCACCGGGTTATCCGGGGCTAGCCGCACCATAACCGCCTTCATTTTTGCCGTTCTGACTTATCAAGCGGGGGAACTGGCATTGGCCGATTTTCTCCGTTACGCTCTCGTCGCCCTTTTTGTGACGGCCTTCGCCTTATTCATTTCGATCGGTCTGCTCCTTCATAAGAACCATATTGCCCAGATCGGAGGCTTATCGGCCTTGGTGGCTTTGCCGGTGGCCTTCATCATCTATAACACTCCATTTCTCATTGACTTGCCCGATACCTTTGGGCGTTCATGGGCCTACGCGATGGGCAGCTTATTCGATTTTTCCGCGGCCTTAGTTCTCGCGGTCGCAGGAGGTTTCTTAGCCGATGCGGCCGGGAATAAAACGGGCAAGGCGGGAAAAGTGACGATCAAACTGACCGAAGTGAGTTCGATTCTTTTCACCATCGCATTCCTTTTCTTTCTCATCGCGGATATCCTGAGCTATGGCGCATACACCCCGAACCTTTTTGGCGCGGCGGGAACCGGACTCCTTTCCGATAGCATCCTTGCGGTTCTTGTTGTTTTCTTTAACCAAGGCGCCAGTCCCGAAAACTTTCCGCGGGCTTAAAAAACTTTTTGTCCCTTTTTGCCTTTTCGCCCCCTATATAAAGGTGAGGAGGTTAGAGAAACGAAGGATTAAACGTATGCTAGAAATACAAAATCTAGCAGACAATGATATAATGCCTTCATGAATGACTCGTTCGTGAGGTTCGCCCCGGAAGCATCCAAAGAGATTGCCCGAGCGGTGAAAGAAGGAAAATTGGTTCACCTGGACCGCGGGATTTATAGTCCCACCCCCGAAGTCGATCCTTTGACTCTTCTTTTAGTTCGCTACCCCCAAGCCATTGTCACCTTAAGGACAGCTTTATCGCTTTATCGTCTTTTAGATGAGCAAGTGGAAGCTCCGTTTGATTTGGCGTTTCAGCACGGCCATCGGAAAATCAAAAATCCCTCGGTCTGCCCCTTCGATGGCCAAAATGCCTATTTTGGGATTGGGAAGGTGAGTCTTAAGCGGGCTGAGACTTCCATAGCGATCTACGATCCCGAACGTCTCTTGATCGAAGTTTTCTCTCATGAAAAGGCCTTAGGGGCGCCTCACTATGCCGAGGCGATCCAGCATTATCGAGTCTATGTGGCCGAAGGGCGATTCTTTTACCCCCGTTTTGAGTCCTACTGTGCTCAGTTCAAACGTGGCCAAGGCTATCTCCAACGTTTCCAAAAAGAAGTTGAATGAAGGAATTTGAGGATCTTGCCCATCTACTAATCTATTTCAAGAATACGAAGTCTACCCAAGAAAAAATCCGGACCAAATTAGCTGAAGATTTGCTCCTTTCAAAGATCACTGGTTCGGACTATTTGAAAAATCGCACCGTTTTTAAAGGCGGAGTCTTGCTTTACTATCTCACTGCTGGGGCTCGAGGGTACACTCAGGACATCGACTTTGACATTCAAGAGCTGGTGGTCAAGCCTGAAACCATTGGCCAATTCATCGCCTATTTAAACAAATCCTCGGTTTATCCGAATATTTCAGTTCGTTTGCTGAGCTACAAAAAGTTGAATCTTCTTGCTTACCGAGGCTTGCGACTTGAACTTGAACTTTATGACGACACGGCCTCTTTGCCTCTTACAGCCGACGTCGGGCATTATGACGGGCGCTGGTTCTCGCCTCAAAAGCGGGAGATTCAATTGACCTTCTCGCCTTACCCTGTCGCAATTGGCAGCGAAGCCAACGAAATGATGATTGGCGAAAAACTGGCAACCTTTGCCTTGCACGGGACCGACAACCTTCGCTACAAAGATTTCTTCGATGCTTATTGGCTAATTCGCTATACCTCTCATGACAACGCCAAAGTTGCTTCCGTTCTAAAAGCCCTTGGAGTTTATCGAACGGGACGCTTCAAAAGCTTCCAGGCGATGAGGCACTACTTGCTTCAGGTATTTTCAGATAAATTTTACCTTCAAAAGATCGACCACGATGGAAAAAACTGGGTTAATGTTCCCATCTCGACCATCGCTTTCGGTCTATCCCAATATGTTTCCTCTTTGCCCGAAAAGTAGTTTTTTCATTTGCTCCTTAGTGTCTTTAGACACTGACCAAACAAAATCGAGCCGTTATTCCTATCCTTTTCTTTTCTCTTCCTAAAAGTGATTGCCTATTTTTTCGAGGTTGATATCATTTTCTAATGTGATTTTTCCTAGAGGCTCGAGGGGAGCCTTTAGTCCCAAATATGGGAGGGACATTTACGTATGGATACTAAGTTCATCTTCGTCACGGGCGGTGTCGTTTCTTCTTTAGGGAAGGGCATCGCGGCTTCCTCGATCGGCCTCATTTTGAAGAGCCGAGGTTTAAAAGTCTTCATGATGAAGTTCGATCCTTATCTTAACGTCGATCCCGGAACGATGAGCCCGTATCAGCATGGCGAGGTCTATGTGACCAAGGACGGGGGAGAAACCGACCTCGATATTGGCCACTACGAGCGCTGGCTCGATGAAGATTTCACCAAGGAATCCTCCGTCACGTCTGGCCAAGTTTATAGCGCGGTCATCGAGAAGGAGCGGAAGGGGGACTACTTGGGGGCCTGTGTCCAGGTGATTCCTCATGTCACCAACGAAATCAAGCTCCGCTTAAAGCGGGCGGCCGAAGTCAGCAAGGCCGATGTCGTCATCGCCGAAGTCGGCGGGACCGTCGGCGATATCGAGTCGCTACCCTTCTTAGAAGCAATCCGGCAAGCCCGGCTCGATTTCGGTTATCAGAATACCTTCTATATCCATAACACCTTGGTTCCGTATCTTCGCACTTCCGAAGAGAGCAAGACCAAGCCGACCCAACATAGCGTCCATGAACTTCTCGGCTTAGGGATTCAACCCGACGCCATCATTTTACGGAGCGAAGTTCCGCTTCCAAGCGACGTCAAAGACAAGGTTTCTTTGTTCTGCAACGTCCCGAAAGAAGGCGTCTTTGAAGCCGATGATCTTCCCTTGGTCTACGAATTACCGCTCTACCTCCACGCCCAGCACGTCGATGACTTCATTTTGAATCACTTCGGAATGAAAGCCCCCGAAGCCGATCTCCATCCTTGGATCAATTGGCTCCGGACCATCAAGGGCCTGAGCAAGCACGTGAAGATTGCCTTGGTGGGCAAATACGTCGAACTTCACGATGCCTATCTTTCGGTGAAGTCGGCCTTAACCCATAGTGGTTACGTCAATAACGTGATCGTCGATATCGATTGGATTTCGGCGATGGATCTGAATGAAGGTAACGTCAAAGATCGCTTGGCGGGCGCGGCGGGGATTCTGATTCCCGGGGGCTTTGGGGAGCGGGGGAGCGAAGGCAAAAAGATCGCGATCCGTTATGCCCGAGTCAATAACGTCCCGTTACTGGGTATCTGTTTTGGGATGCAGCTCGCCCTCATCGAATATGCGGAGCATGTCCTCAACCTTCCCCAAGCGAACTCGACCGAATTCGATCCGGAGACTCCGGATCCGATCATCGACTTCCTCCATGATCAATACCAGGGGATCAAGATGGGCGGCACTTTGCGTTTAGGCCAATACGATTGCCAACTCACCCCCGGTTCTTTGGCCTATCAATGCTATGGTCAAGACCTCGTCAAGGAACGGCATCGCCATCGCTATGAGTTCAATAACAAATACAAAGACCTCTTCATGGCGAGCAAGATGAAGATCACCGGGATCAATCCGCAAAGCGGTTTGGCCGAGATCATCGAACTCGAAGGCCATCCCTTCTTTGTCTGCTGCCAGTTCCACCCCGAATTCTCTTCGCGTCCCCTTCACCCGAACCCCTTATTTCGGGAATTCGTGAAGGCAGCGGTGCTGAATCAAAAGTAGCTTTATTAACGAAAAGAACGACTCCACGGGGCCGTTCTTTTTTTAAATTCAGGACGGTTTAAATACTCCATTTGGCCATGAATTCGTCCTCGCTATCTCTCCCTCGGTGAATGGCAGACTCGGGGGCTCCATTCTTCGTCTTTTTCACCAAAGCCTCTCGATTGTCCAAAAACCCAATAAAGCGGAAAAGTTCGGATGTTAATGAAGTATAAAGATTGAAGGATTCGCTTATGACCAGAGAAAGTAACTCCAAATCATTCGGAAATAAGGTAAACTGCTCTTGTATGAAAGCCCTCTTCCTTTATAGCGACGCGACTGGCCAAGGCAAGATGCTCGCCCATATCGGCGATGTGATTTCGACCTTGCGAAAGAGTTTCGCCGAGCTTGAGGCGGTTCAGACCCATAGCCAGGACGAACTGATCGCCCGGGCCAAAGGAGCATGTAACGGGGGCGTGGATGCGTTAATTGTGGCTGGAGGGGATGGAACCTTCCACCATGTCGTTAATGCGGTCATCACCGAACCCGTCACCCCGATCTTGGGCTACATCAACGCGGGAACGATTTGCGATATCGGCAAGAACTTTGGCATTCAAGGTAGTTACGAGAACGCCTTGGACATTATCGGCAAAGGTTACACGAGCTATTTCGATGTCGGCAAAATCAACGATCGTTATTTCACCTATGTTTCGGCGGTGGGGGCTTATAGCGACATCGCCTATATCACTCCGCGGGAACGCAAGAAACGTTTGGGGGCCGTCGCCTATTACACCGTCGCGGTGAATGAGAGTTTAAAACCGACCAAAGTCTTGGCCGACATCGAAGCCGATGGCAAGCAATACCATATCAAAACCCCGTTCATTTTGTTATTGAACGGTTCTCATGTCGGCGGCTTCCATGTGAATTCGCGCCTCGCCCGAATTAACGACAACAAGATGGAACTCTATCTGACGAAGCCTGGCATCTTCAATGGCTTAATCCATTATCTCTTCTTCAAGGCTAACACCCTGAAGATCAGCGCTTCCCATTTTAAGATCCACACCAATATCGATATGCCGTGGTGCCTCGATGGTGAAGAAGGGCCGAAGGGTGACGTCGAAATCAGTGTGATCCATAACAAACTTCGGATCTTCGCCAAAGCCCCGAAAACCCTATTCCATTAGCCACCATTTTCCCCTCTAGTTTCGTCAAAAGTGCCTTATTTTGGACTATTCACGGAATAAAATAGCCGTATTTTTGCGGAGATTTTCCTCTTTATTCGCGCGCGTGAATAGACTAAAATAGGAACACATCCTTTCTAGTTAAGGGGGTTTATCCCATGAAAAAGAACATCACGGTGTTAACGATACTCGGATTGGTCCTGGCCATTGTGGGCGCGTTGCTCGCCTACTTCCTCGCCCCGGTTTTGAAATTCTACGAGAACCCCTCCGCCTTCCTTTCGATTTGGAGTTATGTCCTTCAGGCGTTTACCTTCCAGAACATGAACATGGGGAGCATCGTTTTCATTGCGGTTTTAGGCACGGTTATCGTTCTCTTCATTCTTCAACTCATTTTCATCATTGCCAACAAGCATCCGAAAGCCCTTCTGGTTTCGTTAGCTTGGCTTCTTACTGGTGCGATTGCGACCGCTTTCACTATCATCGTTTTCCAAGCGGGCTTTTTTAAAGATGTGACCGCCGCTAATGGCGATGTTATTAAAGACACGGGCTTCTTCTTCTTCACCTGGAAGCTTCGTGACTATGGCATTCTCAATGTCGGCACTTTGATTTTGGCCTACACTCCGGTCGCCTTGGTCTTGATCGGTTTCATCTTGATGCTGATCGCCGAGATTCAAGATCTCGTTTTGATTGGCCAAGAACCGGGAACCCCGAAGCGCGACTACGCTGCCGATCTCGATAATGGTAACAAAGTGGTGGTCGTCCGCGAAGATAAGGCCACTGAAGCGCCCTCGAGCGAAGAGATCCGTTCGATGCTCCGCGATGAACTCGCGGGCCAAAAAGCCCAAGAGGAACGGGAACATGGACATGGCGAATATCCGCATGCTGCCGCTGAACAAGAATATGCCGACCGGGGTGGCCATTCCTATAACGCTCCGATGGCTCCGATGCCGCCGATGGGTCAGACTCCGATCATCAATGGACCTTTGCTTGTTCAATACATCAACACTTATAGCCCGGCGGGAGTTCCGCAAGCGGCTCCGGCTCCAGTCAACAATCCTCAGCCGGCCCAACCGGCCCCGGCTGGCGTTCCTTTAACCGAGGTTCAAGGCGTCGTCGAGAATCGGGAGAAGCCTTTAACCGCCGACGAGATCCGCAAACTCATCAAGGAAGAACTCGGCGAGAAAAAAGAGACCCCCGTGATCGTGAATTTGCCGGCGCAGGAAAAGAAGCCGGAAGAACCCAGCCTCACCAAAGAAGACATTTCGAAGATCGTCGCCGATGAACTTAAGGCCGCTTTAAAAGAGTCCGAGCCAAAGGAAGAACCCGAAGAAGAAGAACCCGAAGTCGTGGTGGAGCCGACCCCGGTCGCAAGCTTAAGCGCCGAGGATATCCGTCTCATCATTTCGGAAGAGCTCACTGCCGCCAAAGACCAGGCCGATGAAGAAGCCCGGAAGAAAGCGGAAGAGGAAGCCGCGGAAAAGAAAGCCGAGGAAGAGAAAAAGAAGGCCGAAAAGCCCGAGCCGTCGGTCCGCGATGTGATCAAAGAAGAACTCGCCGCCTATCACGCTCAAGAAGAGGCCGAAAAGCAAAAGGCCCTCGAAGAGCAGAAAAAAGCGGAAGAAGCGAAACAAGCGGAAGAAGCGAAGAAAGCCGCCGCTAAAAAGCCGGAAGAACCCGTCGCTCCTGAAGGAAAGAAAGCCGAAGAAAAGCCCGAGGAAAAACCCGCAGCTTTGACTCCGGACGAGATTCGGAAGATCATCGCGGAGGAATTCGCGAAGCAGCAACCGAAACCCGAAGAAAAGCCGGCCGAAGAAGAGAAGAAATTGACGGCGGAAGATATCCGCAATGTCATCAAAGAAGAACTGGCGGGAATCCTGGCTTCGAACAAGAAAGAAGAAGTAAAACCCGTCGCGGAGAGCAAACCCGTTCCCGCTCCGGCCCCGGTGGTCGTCGTGGTGAATTCCGATAAAAAAGAAGCGGCGGTCGTTGCTCCGGCTCCGGCGAAAGAAGAACCGGTGAAACGCGTCGTTGGCGCAGTCAACCCGAATCTTCCACCCCATCCGAAAATCATCCGGATTCCCTTCCCGACCCGAATGCTCGGCGCCGATAAAGCCCTCCAGAACAATTACAACGAACTGAAGAGCGACATCATGGCCTATGGCGTGAAGTCCCGGGTCAGCAATTCGGGCGATACCTTCCGTCTCCACAAGGTCACCTACGTGAAACTCACGATCGCGGGTAAGGGCTTAAAGCTCTATTACGCCCTCAATCCGCAGGATTACGCCAATACGACCCTTCCGATCCAAGACGCCGGCCATAAGTCGATCTACAAAGAAATCCCCTTGGTCTTCAAGGTCAAGAGCGATCTCTCGTTACGCCGGGCCAAGCAACTGGTCGCCGATGTGATGGCGAAAGGTGGCTTAGAGCAAGGCAAGATCGAACCCAATAACTGGGCGGCCGCACTCAAGGATTACAAAGACCAAGGCGAAGACGACGACGATTAAAAAAGAAACGACCCGTGAATGCGAATTCGCGGGTTTTTCTTACCCTTCTTTGCGTAGACGCGCGCGAATATGATAAGATACATTACGTTCATAGAAAGGTAACGGCTGCAGACAGTATTGATGGATCCCCTTATAGGACTTTACATCGGCCTCATCATCTTCTTCATTGTGATGTGCGCCTTCTATAGCTCCACCGAGACCGCCTTCGGTTGCCTCAACAAATACAAATTCAAAGTCGAAGCGGATAACGGTTCAAAGACCGCGGCTTTAATCGTGCGGCTTTATGACCATTTCGATACCACCCTGATTTCGGTCCTGATCGGCAACAACGTTTTCGCCATTGCCATCTCGACGGTTTCGACTTGGGTCTTCCAGGATTTCTTCAAGAGCATTCTCGACGATAACGTCACCACCCTCATCGCCTCGATCGTGATGGCGGTCATCTCCTATCTTTTCGGCGACACCATTCCGAAGATGGTGGCGAAACGGATTCCGAACAAGATCGCTCGGATCAATGTCTATCCGATGGAGTTCTTCATCCTCTTGTTTTATCCGGTCTCTTTGGTCTACCGGGGTTTAACCTGGCTCCTCAAAAAGATTTTCCGGACCAAGACCCCGCCCGAACTTACCCCCGAAGATTTCAATAACGTCCTTGAGAAGGTCGAGGCCAAAGGCGCGCTCGAAGAGAACGAAACCGACATCATCCAAGCCTCCTTTGATTTCGCCGATACGGCGGTGAAGGATGTTTTAACCCCGGTGAAAAAGATGACGATGATCGATCTCAAGGGTCTTAGCAAAGAAAAGCTCTTGGTCTTACTCGATAAGACCAACTATTCCCGGATTCCGATGTACTACGAAGACCCGAACAAAATCGTCGGGATTTTGATCGTGAAGAACTTCCTATCCGCGTATTATGCCGACCCGAGCGTTTCGATCATGTCCGCCTTGGAACGGCCTTACTTTGTTTCGCCCAAGGTCATGATCGATGATTTGATCGAAGGCTTCCGGGTTCATCAGACTCAGATTGCAATCGTCCTTAATGAAGGCAAACTGGTCGGGATGGTCACGACCGAGGACGTCCTCGAAGAGCTCGTCGGTTCGATCGATGAGACCGCCCAGCCGATCGTCGGGGGTAAATCATGAATTACACCCTGATTACCATCTATTGCGTTTGTATTGCGGTTTTGCTTCTTTTAAGCGCGTTCTTCAGCGGGGTTGATACTTCCTATTCCGTCGTCAACAAACTCCGGCTCGAAAAAGCGGCCAAGACCGGCGGCCCCATCGTAAAAAGAGCCTATCAGTACGCGGTCAATTACGATAAAACCATCGCGACGATTCTTTTTGGAAACAGTCTCGTCAACATCCTTGCGACTTCAATCGGCACCTTACTGGCCAATCAGATCTTTCCGACCACGAACGAAAAAGGTTCACTTCTTATTTCCTTATATATGTTGTTGCTCATCATCACCTTCGGGGAGATCATCCCGAAAGTCATCGGCCGGGTCTACGCCTACCGCTTAGCGATTCTTTCGGTCCCGCTCATCCGCTTCTTTGAAATCATCTTCTTCCCGATCGTCTACGTGACGACCGCCTTTGCCAATTGGGTCAGCCGTCCTTTCTTAGAGAAAGCCACGCCCGAAGAGAATGCCCCGAGCGATCTCGAACTCCAGTCGATGGTGGAGCAGATTGAACATGAAGGTATCATCGACAGCTCCCAATCCGAGTTGCTCCATCGTTCGATCGAGTTCAAGGAAACTTCCGCTCATGAGATCATGACGCCGCGGGTCGACATCAAGGGTGTCCCTTATGATAGCGATCTCCTCACCTACGCCAAGCAGCCGGGCGTCCTTTCCCATTCGCGTCTATTGATCTATAAGCATGACTACGACCATATCGTCGGTTATATCCCTAGCAAGGTTCTATTAAAGGAATTGATCCATCATAATAACCCAACCATCGATAGTTTGATGCTCCCGGTGATCGCGGTCCCGGAGACCCTCGAAATCTCTTCGATCCTTCGCCTCATGAAACAAAGCCATCACCATATCGCGGTCGTGAAGGATGAGTATGGCGGCACCGCCGGAGTCCTCACCCTCGAAGATATCTTAGAGGAACTTGTCGGCGAGCTTTATGACGAGTCCGAGAACGTGAAGGAAGATGTGGTGGCGACCAAAAAGAAGAATGTGTTCTTAGTCCGGGGCAAGATGCCGATCGATAACTTCTTCGAACGGTTCCATCTCAACAAGGACTTGATCGAAGAAGATTACGATACGGTTTCAGGTTGGATCAACGATAAGCTTGGGAAGTTCGCACTGGAAGGCGATCATTTCTCCTACGAGACCGTCGATGTGAAAGCGAGTAAGGTCACGCCCTATACGGTGAAGGAAGCGGAAATCACCTATCATCCTCATCGGAGAAAAGCCGATGAAAGAGTCTTGCCTTTGGAACGGACTGAACTCCACGAAGCGGCGGTGGACTTTACCCGGTCGCTCCAGAAAAAAGCGAAGAAGTATAAGAAAAAACGTAACGCCAAGTCGAAAAATAAGAGAGAATAATCCCGATGTTACAACAAGCGCGTTGGCTCGATGCCCATATCCCCGACCTCAAAGGGAAACGCTTTTTGGTGACCGGGTCTTCCTCCGGGATCGGATTGGAAAGTGCGAAGTCGTTGCTCTATAAAGGTGGAGCGGTCACCTTCGCGGTCCGAAACGAGGCCAAAGTGAAGGCTTGTATCGAAAAGATACGAGCTGATATACCAGAAGCCCAAACGAGTATCGCTCTTTATGATCAAAGCTCCCCCGAATCGATCCAAGCCTTCGTCGCTGCCCTTGACCCTAAAGTCTCTTTTGACGCGATCATCCTGAACGCCGCGGTCTACTATCCCGAAAAAGGGAAGAAGGCCGCCGATGGAACTTCGCTCACCTTCATGACCAACGCGGTTGGGACTTACCTTCTCTATAACGAACTCCGCGAGAAATTTCCCAAAGCCCGCTACGTCTTTGTCGATTCGATCGTGAACCGGACCCCGCGTCACCGCGATTATGGGTCCTATCTTCACCAGGGGGGCAACCGCCGGGCCGAAGAATATGCGGTCAGCAAACGCGCGGTCATGAATATCTATGGCTATGGTCGGGTCCATCATCCCGAAGACGCCCTTTATATGTCGCACCCTGGCGTGTCCGGGACTGCGATCTTCGATGGCTTCCCGCCCTTAATCCGAAAAATCGGTCATAAGTTGCTTTATCTCGTGGTCCATCATCCTTGGAAGGCCTGTTTAGGCGAAGTGTATGTGGCGACGGTCGATCTCCCGGTCGGGACTTTGGCGGGCCCGCGCGGTCTTTTCCAGATCTCGGGTTACCCTCGGATCATCAAGACCAGCGAAAAAAAGATCTTCCGGGACGCGGAAGATCTTCATTTAGCCTTTTATCGGGTCTATCACGTCTAGTCGCGTTTCTTTAATTCGACCATATATTTTTGATAGATATCGTCGCCGATCGCTTCGATGCTGCGGTCGCCGGTTTCGATCGTGAAGTCGGTCGGTTCAATTTTGCCTCGACTGAAGGCGGTGCGGTCATTGATGAGCCGCTCCTGAATCAATTTCGGGTCATCGCCACGTCCGACCATCCGTTTTTCGCGGACCGCTTCGGGGGCTTCAAGAAAGAACGTGATGAGCCGCGGATCTTGTAACGCTAAGAAGTTCTTGAGGCCATTCGGATCGACCACCACGCATTTGTCGTCATTCACTTGCGACTTGCTGCAGCCGTAGTAGTGGCCGTTGTAATAGGTATGTTCAACCAGTTTATGCTCCGCCATCAGCTTCAGGAATTCGCTTTCGCTCACGAAGAAATAATCGACTCCGTCCTTTTCGCCAACCCGGGGGGCTCTCGAAGTATGGGTGATCGCTTTCACGATCCCGTACTTAGCCCGAAGATATTTGGCGATTTCGGTTTTTCCCGAGGCACTGGCCCCAACTAAGAGAATCATTGGGTTCATTATAAGCCAACTCGTTTTAGGGGAGTAGCAGGAAACGAACAAAAAGTTTTCTTTCGGTAGAACCTCGCTTTTTGCACTTCCTAAGCAAATTTCTTGTCCGTTTTCTATTTTGAAGGCTATATATAAGTAGGAGGAAAAAATGATGAGCGATGGCGTTGACATTACCTTAAAAGACCTGAATCCAAAAGAGAAGGCTCTTTTAATTGGTGCAGTCTACCGGCAAGCGCTGATCGAGGTCGGACATAGCGCCGACTATCACGTGTATGACCTCGAACAGGATTTGATCGACCATAAGCTTTCGATCGCGGCTGGAGTCTTTCTCCAGCATGTGAAGGCTTTCTATGACTCGCTTCCCGAGATGCAGCAAAAGGTATTCCTCGTCGAGTGCCTGGAGCATGGACGGCATTATGCCTATTGGTATTTGCCTTACTTCAGCCCGAAGAGTTTCAGTCACGTTTGTTCGTCCGTCTATAAAAAAGCCGAAACGGCTTTCTAAAAAATAAACCTTATGAAACGTCGTCTTCTCGCCGCTCTATTTTCGTTATGCGCATTTCTAGGCTTAGGCAGCTCAACGACCACCGGGCCGGAGTGGAACACCGCCGGGTACTTTAAAAAGGGATTGCTTCTGACCCTTTCGACCGAAGAAGTGACCAATTACTCCTTCAGTTTTATCGCCAGCACCAAATCGACCTATTGGATCACGGTTTCGGTTTGCAATGACCTTTTCAGCGAGCCTCAGAATTTCTACGACCGTCAACTGATCGATCTCAACGCCAATCAGACCTTTCGGGTCAGCGGAACGATCGACCCCAAGCAAGTCACGATTGCTCCTTACGATAACAAGATCGAAGTCTGGGTTCTTGAGACGGTCGACTATAAGCGGAACTGGCATGGCAGTTGCACCATCGACGCGGTGAGTGCGACCGGGAAAAACGATTGTTCCGGAAGCGGGACTTTGTCGACCCGGAACCAATATGCCTATTTCGATTCGAACCGCCAGCTTCTTAGCTGCGGGGCCAATTATGGTTATACCGCGCCCACTGGGGTTTTCTTCAATCCGATCTTCAACCGGCTCGAGCTATCCCAATTGCAGTTCCATTACGACAATCCCGCGATGTCGGGGATCGGGGGAAGTCTCTCCTTAAGGCTCTATGACCATCTCGACGAGTTCCCGATCGGGACCTTGGTCTCTAACGGGACTTCGTCTTATCGGAGCTTCCCCATCAAATTTATCCTCAACACGGCCGGGAACGTCACTTATTATCAGTGGACGTTGATGGGGAGCCTAAATTACGCGGTCGATCGGCGAAACCTCAGGATGAAACCCGCCGGAGAAATGGGTCCGAACGATTTCCTCGATAGCCATATTTATCTCCCGGCGGGAATCGGGCAAGTCGGAAGCCCTTATCACTTCAAAGTCTGTCTCTACGAAATGGGGCGGGCTCATGACTTCCTTGATTTCCCCTTCACGATCGTGCGGACCAAAGAGCACTTCGGCGATTGCGTCCATAGCGATTACTGTGTGATTGTGGGGGCGTAATTATGCTGAATTTGCTGCTTTGGGCAGGGATTTTGGTCTTCAGTCTCGCCTCCTTCAATTACACCTACATGATCGGGAGTATCAACCGGGTCTTCTTAGGCCTCTACAAAGCGGTCCCCGAATCTTCGGTCATTGCCTATAACGATAGCGGGATGGGAATCACGCCTTATTTCGATATGGACCTTCTAAAAGGCGTGGTCGCCCATTACTTCGAGATGAGCTTGCCTTCTTATGTCGGCAAGTATTACCTCTTCTATGGCTCCTATACCGCGAAAGACGGTTATACCTGTCCGGACCATTGCGATCAGATCGTGGTGACCTTCCATTGCCAGATTGGAGCGGTCGGGCGTTACGAGAAGTCTGCGACCTTCACCTTGGTGAAAAGCCATTATGAGTGAGGAACGATTGATCCGCTTCCTTGAGACTTCCTTTTTAAAAGGGATTCTCCAGGAACCGAATGTCACCGATATCGCATATAATGGCTCCCAGCTCTTCTATGAAGATAGCTTACTAGGCCGGAGACGGTCTCCCGTAAAAGTCGGGGTCGAGCAAGTCGGTGATTTCTTGCGTCAAATCGCTAATTTAGCCGAGAAACAGTTCTCGTACCAATCCCCGATTCTCGATGTGAGTTTCGGCCGGTACCGCCTTAACGCCGCCTTCTTAAGTTTAGTGCGGGTCCGCGATCAAAAGTCCTACAGTTTCTCGCTTCGTTTAGCCAGTGGCGGTAGCAAGCTCACGACCTGTCCCCAATTCTTTGGAGGCGATAGTCAAAAGATCTTGCTCGAGGCTTTGATGAAACGAGAATCGATCGTGATCGGCGGAGCGACGAGCTCGGGGAAGACCGAACTTCAAAAGTATCTGCTGCTCCAACTGAAGGCCAATACCCGGGTCATCGTGATCGATAACGTCGAAGAGCTCGAGATGGTACGGGAAGAAGACAAGATCGACCTCACGAGTTGGCTGGTGGATGAACGCTTCCCCAGCAGCAACTTCCCTGCCCTCATCCGCAACGCCCTCCGCAACGATCCCGACTACATCGTGGTCGCCGAAAGCCGCGGGGGTGAGATGCTCGACGTTCTCAATTCCGCGATGTCCGGCCACCCTCTGATCCTCACCCTCCATAGCAAAGACCTCGCGTCGATGCCTTACCGGATGGCCCGGATGGCGATGATGGGGGAGCAAAAGCTGGTCTATGAGGACGTACTAGGCGACATTTACCATCATTTCTCGTTATTCGTCTACCTTAAAAAAGATGAGCAGTCGAATGGCTCGATCGAGCGTTACATCCAAAGCATCGGACGTCTTGATGAGGCCAAACACAAAATCACCCTGCTCTATGAAAGGAAAACCGCATGAACCGTTTTACCCAGTATCTTCTTATCCTGATCCTCTCGCTCGCCTTTGGCGGGATGGCCTATCTTATGACCGAGTCCTTCATTTTCCTAGGGGCGGTCATCCTCTCCTTTGTCCTCGGCCTTTCTTTCTTCGTCCGGCCTTTGCTTTTGAAGTTTGGCGAACGGGAACGAAAGCGCCATGAAGGCTACCGCTTCGTGAATTCCTTTATCATCTCTTATTCCTCAAACCAATCGCTCGAAAAGGCCTATCAAGCCGCCAGCGAGTACTCGGGCTCCGAGCTTTCCGAGATCTTCAAAGCGATCGAGAGCAAAGATATTCCGGCCCGGCTCGATTATCTGGTCAGTTATTTCGATAACGACCTTTATGCGATGTTCCTCTCGCTCTTCCATCTTTATGAAGAACAAGGGGGCGACCTTCTCGCCATCAGCAAAGGTTTGCTCGATGAAATCACCCGGGTTGAGGAAGCGGGGGACGCCAGCAGCCGCGAATCCTACAAAAGTCTCCGCGATTTCCTGCTCCTGTGGGTCTTCTCGTTAGCGATCTTCCTCTTCCTCCGGTATGGCCTCGCCAACTTCTATGGCTCCCTCATCGGCAATCCGGTCTTCTTAATGACGATCGGCCTCTACTTCGGCTTCTTCTTAATTTCTCTCATCGTCTATGCGATCCGTTTCTCCGAAAGCAAACCCCGTTTAATGAAAGGAGCTAGCCATGAAAAAGCTGCGTGAAAATATCTTGGCCTTAGGCCTAAATCCGGGCCATGAATATCTGGTCGTCGCCTTGCTTGATATCCTCTGCTTAGCGGTCGGGGGTCTGCTCTATTACTTCCGAGGCCGCTTGATCTTCATCCTTTATGCCGGGGCGATCGCCCTAGTCGTGAGTTTTGCCTATCTCTCCCGTTACCCGGGACTCCTCCGGAAACAAAACGCCAAAAAAGAAGAGGAGTTCGTTCGTCTCTTTACCTACTTTGGTATCTATATCCATAACGGCTACAACGTTTACCAGGCCTTGCAGGCGGTTTCCGCTTTTGCATCCGATGGGCTCAAAGAAGAGTTCCTCAAACTTCTCACTTCGATCGATAACGATAAATCACCGACCCCTTATCTCACTTTTTCCAAAAACTTCGAGTCGCTCGAGATCAAACAAGTCTTGCTCTCGGTCTACCAGATGGTCGAAGAAGGCGGCGAAACCTACATCCGCCAATTCGAAGCCTTGTTCGACCGTTATTCCGCCGAACGTCATAAACTCACCCGCGAGGCCCATGTCTCGGCTTTAGGGAGTCTATCAGTCCTTCCTTTGCTCGGCTCGGGTATCACAATGCTGAGCCTCACCGCCGCGATCGTCGAAGTGATGGGAGGCCTCTACAATGTCCTATAAACTCGGGCTACTTCTCTCTTTCTTCTTCATGGTTCAAGTTTTGCTTTTCGCGGGGGACCTCGCCTGCATCGACGCGATCCATAGCGAACTCGATGCGATCGCCGTGACCGCCTCCTATCAGATTTCAATGAATGGTGAACTCACCGAAGCCACCAAGCAGCTTGTCCACGATGAAGCCGGGGCGGAAATCTATCTCATCAGCGGGTCGAACGCCAAACTCGGCGATTCGATCAGCTTCAGCGTTTATCGCGACTATACGCCGTTCATCGTTTCGAAAGAAGCGGTGCGAATCAGTGTTCGAAGGACCGCCATCGTCGGTTACTTCGCATAAGAAAGGAGGGAAGTCATGTCGGAAATAAAAGGGCAGATGCTCGGAATGGTTCTCGTTCTCATGGTGTTCGGCCTCGTGGCTGGCATCCTCTACGCTAGCTTCAAGCAAAGCGCCGAGAAGATCAGTTCGCAGCTTGCGAACGAGAACGGACTTGTGAGCACCGCCTCGGCGAAATCCGCTTATCGCCCGCTCGTCTATCAAGGCTGAGCACCCAAAGGATCCCTAAAGCACTTTAGGGGTCTTTTCTTTTCGGCGTCATTGTCTATTTGCGCTCCCCCCTCAAGATGCCTATAATAGCCTCGAGGTATTACTACCATGGCTAATTCTCAGATGGACTCAATCAAAAAAATGTTTGCCGAGCGGATCGGCGTCGAAAAAGTCGACGAATCCAAATCGCTCAAAGAAATCGGTCTCGACAGTCTCGATGTCGTTGAGATGTGCCTCGACCTCGAAGATAAATTCGGCATTCAATTCGAAACCGAAGAACTTTCGCAATTCAAGACCGTTGGCGATTTATTTGCCTCGATCGAAAAGAAACTCGCTGCTAAGAAATAAAGACTATGAAGAAGATGGGCGCGACCGTGGCCAGTTTTTTTAGGGGCCACCCCCGCCTTTCTTTTTTATTCACGGCGATTATTCTCGCCTTTCTCACTGTTACTTTCTCCAATCCGGTCTGCAGTTTCATCTATCCTTATTTCCGGACCGACGACTTAGTTCAGGATCCGAACTTCTTCAATCTCTTTGGCCAGTTGATTCTTAAAGGTGAGACCCCTTATGTCGATATCTTCGATCATAAAGGCCTCTATATATTCTGGTTCTACGCTTTCGGGAATCTGCTCGGGGGCAAGCCGGTTCTCTTCCTGATGGAGATGCTCTGGTTTACCTGCGATTTCTATTTCCTCTTCAAAATCTTCGATCTCTTTCAGCCAAAGTACTTACCAAAACTTTTGCTTTGCCTCTTATTTGCGGCGGGTTTCATCGCCCAAAGCCAAGGCGGCAGCGACGAAGATATCGAACTGCCGTTTGTGGTGGTCCCGCTTTATTTCTACCTGAAGGCGATCTTCCATAACGATGACCGTAGCTTCATGATTGGCAATATCCTGTGGGGGGTTGAAGCTGGCTTTTGTTTGAACTTAAGGCCGAGCGATTGCATGTTCGCCCTCGGGCCGATCCTTTTCTTCATCATCCATGAGATGAAGATGAAGAAGCCCTTGCTCATTTTGCGGGATGCTGGCCTTTGCGTAGCCGCCTTACTCCTCACGATTGCCCCGGCCTTTATCGCCGCTTCCGTGGGAGGCTATTTCCCCCAGATGTTCGATGCGGTTTATCTTTCCAATTTCTCCTACTTTGGAAGCGCGGTGGTGGATCCTAGCGGCAAAACCTTGGTCTTGATCTTGACCTGCATCGGGGTCGCGGGTGCGGCTTTGCTCGTTTGGTACCTTTGTCGGAAGATTAACCCGACCGAGTGGTGGTTTTATGCGATTGCCCTCGCCTTTGTCGGGACCTTCCAAATCTTGGCTTCGCTTTTCACCCATTATTGGATCATGGCTTACCCTTATTTGGTCCTCTTGATCGGCCGGAGCCTTAACGTGGCGGCTTGGCCGAAGAAAAAAGGCGCTCAAATTGGCTTAACTTCTGGCATGCTGACTCTCTTCGTCGCGGTGTCCGCCCTCTGGCCAATCTACTATTACGGGCAGCATCTCGATGCTAAAGACGTCTCGATCCGGGACTACATCCTTCAAGCGATCCCCGATGAGGCGGAGCGCTCGGACGGCCACGTCATCGGCATCGATATCGAATCCGGGGTTTATACCGCGGCTGGGGTTTATCCGCACTATAAAGACTTCGCGATGCAAGGCTGGCATTCCAAGTTTGATGAGAAATTGATCCCGGATATGGAAAATTACCTCATCCGAGCTAAAGACGCGGACGGGAAGTACCTGATCGACGCTCCGCTCATCGATTACGTGATCCTGAACGATGCGAGTTATGATGCCGGGTTCTCTTACCGGCAACCGCTCCGTAACTTCGTCGAAAAAGATTCGGGGAAGTTTGAAATCGTGGGGAGTGTGGACGATAATCCCTACCTCGATATTTACCGCTATATCGGTTAACTTGCTCCCGAAACGAGAAAGCCCGACGAAAAGCAGTGGAAGTTGTTGCAAACCGCAGTCCGCTTAATTAGAATAATTCGTGCGCTTGCAAAGGCGCAAGTTCTCCACGCGCTCACTTAGCTCAATGGTAGAGCAATCGGCTGTTAACCGATCGGTTGTAGGTTCGAGCCCTATAGTGAGCGCCATTTCTATGGCCCGGTGGAGAAGTGGCTTAACTCACATGCCTTTCACGCATGCATTCATGGGTTCGAACCCCGTCCGGGTCACCATTCGTTGATTATCCGAACCTATTTCTCACAGAAAATGGGTTCGGTTTTTCTTTTGACTTAAAGACCGGGGATCCCCGACCGTGGCGGGCGAAAAAGCGCATCGTGGTAGGGCGGGGGGAACCTTGGAAAATGGACGAAAAAACGTTCCAAAAATAGACATATGCCCGTTATTTGGTGCACAAGAAGGCCAAATAGAAGCCACTTTTGCTAAGGATTTTTGTGTATGAACGTTCTTGATTTGGTTCCTTTTTCGCCTTTCCTTGCCCTTTTAGGTCTTGGAGCCCATAATCGTGCATGAAAGATGGTATTGTCCATCATGGGCTGGCTCGCTTTGGCGGACCCGGGTCCACATCCGGCGGGGAAGTCCTCGCCTTTTCTTTCGCCGGTCGATACGCAGATCGCTTTTGTGAAAAATAGCCCGTTGGATTATGGCGGAAATGTGAAAAAACTATTCTTTAATACTTGCGGAAATGTGAAATCTGATTAAAATAAAGGCATGGAAAAAAACGAAGAAGACCCGTACTTTGAGAGAAAAGTCTATTCGGAGATTTTAGATTGGCAGCAGAATCATCATTCTGATGTCCTTTTTCTAAAAGGGGCTCGCCGAGTTGGCAAAACGACTTTAGCGGAAAAAATCGGCGAAGAAAAATACCGTAGCCATATCCGTGTCTCCTTCGACAAAGCCAGTGATACGGTTAAAGATCTTTTCGTTAATCACCTTGAGGACTTAGACTATTTCTTTTCGTTTTTGCAAGCTCACTATCGGACGGTGCTCTATCCCCACGAATCTTTAATCATTCTCGATGAAATCCAGCTTTTCCCTCCAGCTCGCCAAGCTTTAAAAACCCTTTTGGAGGATGGACGATATGACTACATCGAAACGGGATCGACGGCGTCTATTGCCAAGAGCTCCGGGAAAATTTTGATTCCTTCCGAAGAATGGCCCGTGGATGTTCATCCTCTTGATTTTGAAGAATTCCTTTGGGCGTTAGGCGACCGGACGACGTTCCCCATTATCCGTTTGGCTTTTCAGAAAAGAAAGCCTTTAGGCAAACTGGTCCAGGAGATCATGCTGCGGTACCGCCAATACCTTTTGATCGGTGGAATGCCTCAATCCATCAAGGCCTATGTTGCCTACAACAACTATTCTCAGTGCGAGAATGCGAAGAAAAAGATCCTGGCGCTTTACCGGGAATCCATCGATGCACAAACCTATGTTCCTGCTTATAAGGTACGCAATATTTTGGATGCCGTTCCCTCGGAGTTAAACAAGCACGATAAGCGTTTTATGCTGTCCCATCTTAAATCGGATGCCCGTCTTCGGGACTATGCCACCTCTTTTCAATGGTTGTCTTTGTCCAAAATCATCAATCAGTCCTTTAACGCGGCCGATCCCAGCGCCGCCATCAACCTTTCCGTTGATGATGACCAGTTCAAGTGTTTTCTAGTTGATACAGGCCTTTTCATCACTTTGGCCTTTGGTGAAGGCAAACTCAAAGATGAAGGCATTTACGAGAAGATTTTGAAGGATAAGCTGCACCTTAATGAGGGCATGGTGCTAGAAAACGCAGTGGCTCAAGCTTTGGTGGCTCATGGCCACCCCCTCTTCTTTTACGAACGCTTAGATTCGGCCAAAAAGAAAATCGAACTGGAAATTGATTTCCAAATTATCCAAGATGGAAAGGTTTCACCTGTTGAGGTGAAGTCGTCGTCTGACGATGGCCACGATTCGATTGATAAATACAAAAAGCGTTTTCCTGGGAAAGTTGGAACCCGCTATCTTCTTTATGATGGCGATATCCAACTCCTTGACGGAGACTTGCTTTATCTCCCTTATTTTATGGGCGAACTTATTTAGAGGATTGAAGCGTTTCGAATCCCGAACGGATCACCAACGAAATTAAAGCCAGTCAAAATTGACTGGCTTTTTTCTTTTACTAAAGCCGATTCTTGTCCATCGGATTTAACAATGAAAAAATCCGAGCTTAATTAGCTCGGATTAGAAATATTTAGAGACGGATAATGAATTGAGGTCTGACAAAGTTTTGTGTTGCTTTTCAGATGTGGGAAGGCAAGACGACTCCACTATCTTTGAAGACCGTGCAAAGGAACTGGAAGGCGCTCGTGTCCGTTCCTTGAACCGCCGTTGCTTCATAACGGAGACAGACGCCGGTTTTGGTGTCGATGCTGTAGTGGAGGTCGATAGCCGAAGCGACATACGAAGCATGAAAGACATATTTTTGGCAAGCTCTTCCAGCAATGGTTTCCACACCATCTTTGGCCAAATCGTCTTTCGCTACTTCGTAGATGCTCATAAAGGCCAAAAAGGAAG
>Ga0183098_10274_pt1 | contig 143990 bp, 111 predicted proteins | sample BioMet9_FD_128884 | JGI IMG/M metagenome (GOLD analysis project Ga0183098, IMG submission 128884) | Microbial communities from bioreactor (seeded with sewage sludge) at Lawrence Berkeley National Lab, California, USA - Biofuel... | ecosystem: Engineered > Bioreactor > Anaerobic > Unclassified ...
AGAAACTTGCACCGAAGATCATCGGAATACGCTCGCGCCATCGTTGATCTGTCACGGAAGAACTGCCAGCCTCAGTAGAGTACCTCCCAACATTTTCCAGGCATATACCTTTTAAGGAACCGGTCTAAACCCACGAGACCACTCGTTCATAATTACCTCATCAGTGCGCCTCGCCGCAGTCAGACAGCGTATCCCTTTACCGGGATTTCTCCCTTTGACACGTCAATTGTCCCGGGGGGCAGACTTAGATCGGGTTCAGCCACAAGTAATTGGCCGGAGGGAATCGTTTATAGCGCATTGGGCGAATGTTTTTCGGCGCATTCTCTGTGAACGAGTTTTTCGTACAGCTACGCCTGTTCTCACCAGGTATAAGGCGATCATGCGCACTGGCAGTTCTGCCAGTTGCCGACACACCAAACACGTGTTAAGCTCTCGTGCTCCTGGGTCTTGCTGCGTGCCCGTACCGGTCCACATGCAGCAGAATGCGCAACAGGTTTGGTGTTGAGGCAATGTTTCGTGTTGGTGCGGTAAAGGAGGTTCCAAACGAGAGGTCTGGTCCAAATCGCGGATTTATCACCATACCCGTCGTTACCGGGCGCATCGCGTGCCTATCACGCGATGATCAAACCCCTTGGCGCGATCTGCAATCTGAATTGCACCTACTGTTACTACCTGCACAAGGAAGACCTGCTGGGCAGTCCAAGCAAGTTTCAGATTTCTGATGCCATCCTTGAGACTCACATCCGCCAATACATCGAAGGACAAGATCGCGATCAAGTGGTGTTCTCCTGGCAGGGTGGCGAACCCACTCTGCTTGGATTGGGGTTCTTCCAAAAAGTCCTTGAGCTCGAACAGAAATACAAGAAACCGAACCAACGTATCGAGAACGATCTCCAGACGAACGGCACATTACTGAACGAGGAATGGGGAGCCTTTCTCAGGAAACACAATTTTCTGGTCGGCCTTAGCATTGATGGGCCCAAGGAATTTCATGATCACTATCGCGTTGCCAAGGACGGCAAGCCCACCTTCGATAAGGTTTTCGCCGCCGCCCAGATGTTGCGTCGGCATGGCGTGCCGTTTAACGCACTTTGCGTCGTCAATCGTGTGAATGCAAAGCGTCCGCTCGATGTTTACCGATTTCTGAAAAATGAGATCCGTCCACGCCAGATGCAGTTCATTCCCTGCGTCGAGCCCAAAGACTTCAAGAGCGTGGCTCCCCAGCATTGGGACCCGGAGGCGTTGCCGCTGCAGGATTCCCCCGCCGCTCATCCCGGTCATCCGGACTCCATAGTTACGGACTGGTCTGTTGACCCCGACGATTGGGGCTACTTCCTTTGCAAAGTGTGGGATGACTGGTATCGGCGCGACATCGGCAAAGTGTTTGTAAACCAATTCGAGAACGCCGTTGCCGTGTGGATGGGCAAAGATTCGCAGATGTGCGTTTACCACGAGTTTTGCGGCAAAGGCGTCGCGCTCGAACACGACGGCAACATGTACTCCTGCGACCACTATGTCTATCCGGAATACAAGCTCGGCAATATACAACAACTGTCGAGTTCGCGAATGGTCTTCTCTGACCAGCAAAAGAACTTCGGATTCGACAAGTTTCACTCTCTACCGCAGCAGTGCCGGGACTGCAAGTTCCTGTTCGCTTGTAACGGGGAGTGTCCAAAGAACCGCGTAATTCGCACGCGCACAGGTGAAAGCGGATTGAACTACCTGTGCAATGGGTTACAGAAGTTCTGGCACCACATCGACCCCGATGTAATGGATATCTGCCAGAAGATCGCGACAGGCAAGCGCTTCTGACCAGGAAAAAGTGTCCCCAGAGAAGAAGCAAGTATGAAATCTACCGGCGGTCCGTCTAGAACTGAACGGCGCAGACAAGGTAAAGCTCTGCGCGAGAAATGCTCTCGCTCTTCGCAGGGCGAGTGGAAGCCTCGTTCCACATCGCAGGACATCATCCGCCCTGTGTGCCTTCAGAATCAGGTCCAGGAAGGCCGCTTCCTTTTGCGCACGCTGTGCCTGTTGCTCCGCCTCTCGCAGATTCGGATTAGGCCGACATTGTGCTGCCGCTCACACTTGCAACGTTCAGAACTTCGCGTAGCCCTGGCCACCCATCATGGTCGTTCGGTCAAGACTTCCGATTTTTGCTTCCACGACTTGCGCCACACGGCGGCCTCTTGGATGAGGATGCGAGGCGCGGACATTCACACGGGTGCGCTCATCCTGGCCACAAGAACTTGAGGATGACGGCAAGGTACCAGCACCTCAGCCCGGCCTTCCTCTCGGATGCGGTCATGCTGCTAGACGGCGCTTTTGCAGAACCCAAAGAATAGCCCGAAGGCGAACCCGCAGAAACGCCGAAAAGCCCTGAGAAGGACTCAGTTCATGTTCTATCGTCTCCACAGCGTCCCCGGCAATGGGGACCAGTAAGAAGAGGCTGCCTTAAGTTGTTGATTTTGTTGGCGTCCCCGGCGGGATTCGAACCCGCGTTATCGCCGTGAAAGGGCGGTGTCCTAGGCCGGCTAGACGATGAGGACTCGCGAGCGGCCCACGACCGCTCACACACTCTAGAGTAGCGGCTCCTGGCGCCGCGGGTCAAACCCGAAGCGTCAAAGCGTCTTCAAATACGCCAGCAGGTTGGTCTTTTCGTCGTTGCTGAGCACGTCGGCGAAGGCGGGCATCGAACCCTTGCCTTTATTGACCATGGAGAGGATGCTCTCGTCTGTCGGCTTCTGCCCGTTGGCGAGCTTGACCTTCTTGTAGACGCCCTTCAGACTGGGACCCATCTTTTTCTGATCGGTGGTCGCGGAATGGCAAACCGCGCATTGCTCGAAGACTTCTTTCCCCTTGACCGGGTCGCCCTTCTTCTCCGCCGCCATCGCCGGCACGGCCGGCAGCAGGCACGCCACCAGGGCCAGAGTCCAAACGTGTCTCATCTCGCAGGCATCTCCTTTTCTCTTCTTCCGATGCACCGGAGGCGCTCCACAATTCAGGATTGCGGAACCGGGTGCTTCACTCAGCCGGGCGCCGGTTCCCGGAGCAGGCCGCGACGCGGCTGACTGCGGGCGCAGGCTTTCAAAAGCGGCTGGCGCGAGCGGGGCCGCGCCCGGCCGGCGGGCCGCTTTTTGATGTCTTTTCGCTGGCGAGCGTGGCGCGTTCGCGGGTCCCGCCGGCGACGGCAGCTTTCGAGTATCTGTTGCGGGTGAATCGTCGATACAATGTTCAACGGTGTCTCTTGGTCCACAGCGCGAACGCTCGTACGGACAGCGGCGGCTTGCCGCCCTGCCGGCCGTGGCTTCCCGCTGGCTGCCCATAGGGCGGATGTTGATGAGCCAGTTGACCTTGAGCGTCTTGCGGCGAGCCCGTCATTCGACCCTGCGGTTTGGGCAGCGGCTGAATTGCGGAAGCCTGAGTTGCTGGGGCGGTCGAGCCGCTGATAATATAGGACTTCGCGGTCTGGTTTATAGCCATCGGATGATTGACGCCGATTCCGCGGCTATGATAACCCTGAGTTTTCAGTTTGGATTCCGGAATGCCTGAGGAACAAAAGCCCGAAGGCGTGCAGGGCGCAAGCCCCGCGCCAACAGATGCAAAACAGCCGGGCTCCGCAGCGCCTGCCGCGGGTGCGCCTGCTGCGCCTCCGGCCGCCGCGGCCCCGAAACCGGCCGCCCCTCCCCGGCCGGCGCCGCCCAAGCCCCCAGCCGCTCCGCCGCCTCCGCCCGTGTGGGAGGGCGATCTCCCCAGCGCTTTGCAGGCGAAGTTCGGCGACCGGGTGAGCGAGTTCCTCGCCTACCGCGACCAGCCTTCGTTTATTGCGGAGGCCGGTTCGGCGCATGAATTGCTTGAAACTCTGCGTGACGTGCACGGCTTCGACTATCTGGTGGACGTCACTGCCGTGCATTGGCCGCAACGCGAGCAGGCGTTCGACGTCATCTATGTGCTCTACAGCTACGCCAGAAATGAGCGCATCCGGATGAAGATCCGCATCAAAGAAGGGGAGCAGCCCCGCAGCGCGGTCGACGTCTATGTAACCGCGAACTGGCTGGAGCGCGAGGTCTTCGATATGTTCGGCGTTGTGTTTGAGGGCCATCCCGATCTGCGCCGCATCCTCATGCCGGAGGAGTGGACCGGCCACCCGTTGCGCAAGGATTACGGGATTCAGAATATGGATAACCGCTGGGTTCAGGAGAACCTGGGGATCGAAAGCGGGCAATAAGGCATGGCCGAAACCTACCTCGATTCAACCGAACTCGTCCTGAACATGGGGCCGCAACACCCGTCCACGCACGGCGTGCTGCGCGTGGTCTGCAAGTTGGACGGCGAAAAGGTCCTGGGCACCGATTGCGTGATCGGCTACCTGCACCGTGGCGTGGAAAAGATCGGCGAACACCGCACGTATCAGCAGTTTGCGCCGTACGTCGACCGCATGGACTACGTCGCCGCGGTCTCCAACGGCCTGGGCTACTGTCTGGCGGTGGAGAAGTTGCTCGGCGTGGAAGCGCCCCCGCGCGCGCAGGCCGTGCGCGTCATCATCACGGAGCTGAACCGTATCGCCAGCCACCTGGTCTGGCTCGGCACGCACGCCCTCGACATCGGCGCCATCACGCCGCTGTTCTATTGCTTCCGCGAACGCGAGATCATTCTCGGCATCTTCGAGAAATACTGCGGCGCGCGTCTGACGACGCATGCCTTCCGCATTGGCGGATTGCAGTACGAAACCTACGAGGGCTTCGAGAAGGAGTGCCTCGATTTCTGCGACATCTTCCTGCCCAAGACGGATGAGTACGAAGAGCTGCTGACCGGAAACCGCATCTGGGTGGACCGTCTGCGCGGCGTCGGCATCCTCAACATCGACGATTGCAAAGCGTACGGCGTCACGGGTCCGATGTTGCGCGCCGCCGGCGAGAAGTGGGACCTGCGCAAAGCCCAGCCGTACAGCGGCTACGAGCAGTACGACTTCGAAATTCCGACGGGCGAATTCGGCGACAACTTCGACCGGTACATGGTGCGTATGCAGGAGATGCGGCAATCGGTGCGCATCATCCGCCAGGCCGTGGCCGCGTTGCCCGAAGGGCCCATCACCGCCAAAGTGCCCAAGGTGATCAAACCGCCGGTGGGCGAGGTTTATTGTTCGATCGAGGCTCCCAAGGGAGAGCTCGGGTACTACATTGTGAGCGACGGCTCGACGCAGCCCTATCGCGTGCGCGTGCGGCCGCCATCGTTTGTGAATCTGCAGGCGCTCAGTAAGATGGCGCAAGGCTGCCTGGTTGCTGACCTGGTGGCGATTATCGGGACTACCGATATCGTTCTGGGGGAGGTTGACCGCTAACGCCGAAAAGGCGGGAAAGGGGGAGTGTTCCGATGAAGATGAAAACGCTGTTGAAGAAAATCTTTCTCGTGGACCTTCTCACGGGCCTGTGCGTCACGTTCCGGAGCCAGGATCCCAAGAAGATGGTGACGGAGCAGTATCCGGCGGCGCGGCCGAAGATCGGCGAGCGCTACCGTGGCGCGCCGCGGCTGAATACGAACCCCGAAAACGGGGAGTCGCTCTGCATTGCTTGCGATCTGTGCGCTCTGGCCTGCCCGGAGCACCTGATCGTCGTAGGATGGGAACGCAACGCGCAGACGAAACGCAAGGAGATGGTGACATTCACCTACGACACGTCGCGCTGCATGTTTTGTGGATTGTGTGAAGACGCCTGTCCCGTCGATTGCCTGGAACTGACCCAGGATTTCGAACTGGCCAATTACTCGCGGGAAGGCGCCATTTGGGACCGCCAGGCGTTGGAGGAAGGCCCGAAACCGGCCAAGTACAAGTACTAGGCCCAGAATTGCGGAAGTTCGCCCCTAGCTTCGAGCCGGGGCAACGACCGGCTGAAGTTTGCTGGACGACCGCCCATGCTGGACATTGTTCTTTTCTATAGCTTCGCGCTGTTGACGATTGTGGGAGCGATTTTAACCATTTCGCTTCGCAACGCCGTGCATTGCGCAATTTCTCTGATCACCTCGCTGGCCGGGGTCGCCGGCCTGTTCCTGTTACAGAAAGCCGAATTCCTTTTCGCCGTGCAGATTGTGCTGTACATCGGCGGAATCACCGTGCTGTTTCTGTTCGTCATCATGCTGGTCAACCTGGACCAGGCGGCGAAACAGCCGCGCTACAAGCGCCACTGGCTGATTCCGTTGCTGGCGGTGCTCGGCGTGGGAGCTTTGGCTGTCGGCTTCCTCACGCGGGGCCGCGACCTGCTGGCGCTGCCGGCGCCGCGTGCGGCGGCCGGGCAGGGCGGTAACATCGAGCGGCTCGCCGACGTGTTGTTCCACGAGTATCTCGTGCCGTTTGAAGTGGCTTCGCTGCTGCTGCTGGTGGCGATCGTCGGCGGTGTGGTGATGGCCAGAAAGAAGGCGGATTAGCATGCTGCCCACCATTACAACGACGCACTACCTGGTGTTGAGCGCCGCGCTTCTGCTGATCGGCACGCTCGGCGTTCTGCTGCGCCGCAACGTGGTCGTCATCATGATGTCGATCGAGCTGATTCTGAACGCCGTGAACCTGAATCTGGTCGCGTTCAGCGAGCACCTGAAGACGCTGAATGGCCAGGTTTTCGCGATCTTCGTGATCACCGTCGCCGTCGCGGAGGCGGCCGTCGGGCTGGGCATCCTGATTGCGCTGTTCCGCAACAAGGAGACGGTGCTGGCCGACGAGATCGATATTTTGAAATGGTGAGATTGGCCACGGGCCGCTGAGTGACTGAGGCAAGTTGATGAACTTTTTAGACCTGATCTGGCTGATCCCCCTGGTGCCGCTCTTCGGCGCGGCGCTGATGCTGCTTTTCGGCCGGCGGCTGCCGAACTCCGTGATCAGCATTATCTGCCCCGGCGCGGTCGGCGTTTCGTTCCTGCTCTCGGCCGGCGCGGTGCTGCAACTCGCCGGGCTGGCGCACAAGGTCCACGAGGTGACGCTGTTTACGTGGCTGCCTTTGATGAAGGTGGACATGGCGTTCCTGCTGGATCCGCTCAGCTCCGTGATGATCCTGGTGGTCACCGGCGTCGGGTTCCTGATTCACGTCTATTCCATCGGCTACATGGCGGGCGAGGGCGGCTACTACCGCTTCTTCGGCTACCTGAACCTGTTCGTCTTCTTCATGCTCACCCTGGTGCTGGGCAACAGCTACGCGATGATGTTCGTCGGGTGGGAAGGCGTCGGGTTGTGCAGCTACCTGCTGATCGGTTTCTACTTCAACCGCAAGTCGGCCGGCGACGCGGGCAAGAAGGCTTTCATCGCCAACCGTGTCGGCGACGCCGGCTTCATCCTCGGCATGTTCTTCCTGTACCAGATCACCGACTCACTGCGCTTCGTCGATGTGAACGCGGCGTTGAGTTCGGCGCGGTTCGGCGTGGAACATAGCTTCGGCCTGCTGAGTCTGACGGCGCTGCTGCTGTTCATCGGAGCCACCGGCAAATCGGCGCAGATCCCGTTGTACGTCTGGCTGCCGGACGCCATGGAAGGTCCCACGCCGGTTTCGGCCCTGATCCACGCGGCGACGATGGTCACCGCGGGCGTTTACATGGTGGCGCGCTCGAACGTGCTGTTCCAGTTGACGCCGGATACGTCGCTGATTGTGGCTACCGTCGGCGCTGTCACTTCGATTTTCGCGGCGTCGATCGCGCTGGTGCAGCCCGACATCAAGAAGGTGCTCGCCTACTCGACCGTCAGCCAGCTCGGCTACATGTTCATGGCGGCGGGCGTCGGCGCCTACTGGGTGGCGATCTTCCACCTTTTCACGCACGCCTTCTTCAAGGCGCTGCTCTTCATGGGCGCCGGCAGCGTGATTCACGCCATGGGCGGCGAGCAGGACATGAACAAGATGGGCGGGTTGAAGGACAAGATCCCGACCACGTTCCGCACCATGTTCATCGCCTCGCTCGCGATCGCCGGCATCCCCGGCCTGGCGGGCTTCTTCTCGAAGGACGAGATCATCTGGCAGACGCACGCTTCGCCGCTCGGCGCGAACTTCCTCACCGTGATCGGTCTGGTCACCGCCGCGATGACCGCGTTCTACATGTGGCGCCTGATGTACCTTACCTTCTACGGCGAGGGCCGCATGGACGAGCACACCAGGGCGCACCTGCACGAGTCGCCGAAGACGATGACCGTGCCGCTGATCGTGCTCGCCGCGGGCAGCATCCTGGCCGGCTGGCTGGGCACGCCGAAGGTCTTCGGCATGCCGGAGTTCTTCCACGGCTTTGAAGGCTGGCTCGCCCCCGTGTTCGTGCCGCTGAAGGCCGTGGGCGAGGTGGCGGAACACGCCGATCACGCCACCGAATGGCTGATGATGTTCATCTCCATCGCGCTCGCCCTGGGCGGCATCGCGGTGGCCTATCACATGTACGTCAAGCTGCGCCGGGAGCAGCGGCCGACGGGCGGCGCGCTCTACCCCGTGCTGCTGCACAAGTGGTACGTGGATGAGCTTTACGATTTTCTTTTTATCAACGGTCTGTCGCTCGGCGGAGGCCGGGCTTTTGCGCGGTTCGATAGCGGCGTCGTCGACGGCGGCGTCAACGGCACGGCCTGGGCCACGCGTTTTATCTCGAAGGTCTCCATGTGGTGGGACACCTGGATCGTGGACGGGCTGGTGAACCTCGGCGCCTACACGGTCCGGGCGCTGTCCTTCCCGGTCCGCTTCGTCCAGAGCGGGATGTTGCAAAGCTACGCGCTGGTCTTCGTGCTGGGCCTGCTGGCGATTTTCGGCTACTACTGGGTGCGCTAAAACATGCAGTCGCACATTCTTTCCATCGTTCTCTTCACGCCGCTGGCCGGGCTGCTGTTGTTGCTGCTCATCCCCGGACGGAACAAGTTCCTGATCCGCCTGTGGGCCAACATCGCCGCCGCGGCGGGCTTCCTCGTCTCGGTTCCGCTGGTGCTCAGCTTCGACAAGGCGAAGGACGGTTATCAATTCGTCGAGCGCGCGAACTGGATTCCCGCGCTGGGCGTGCAATACCTGATCGGCATCGACGGCATTTCGCTGCTCATGGTGATGCTGACCACGGTCATGGGCTTCATCGCCATCTTCAGTTCCTGGACGTCGATCAACGACCGGGTGAAGGAATACTACGCCATGTTCCTGCTGCAGCAGGTGGGCATGATCGGCGTATTCATTTCGCTCGATTTCCTGCTGTTCTACACCTTCTGGGAACTGGTGCTCGTGCCGATGTACTTCATCATCGGCATCTGGGGCGGACCGCGGAAGCTCTATGCGGCCATCAAGTTCTTCCTCTACACGCTGGCTGGCGGCGTGCTGATGCTGCTCGGCATCCTAACGCTCTACTTCCAGTACGCGCAGCGCTTCGGCCACTACACTTTTGAAATCTCCGAGCTGATGAAGATGAACCTGCCGCTGGGCCTGCAGCAATGGGTCTTCTGGCTGTTCTTCATCGGCTTCGCCATCAAGGTCCCGATGTTCCCGTTCCACACCTGGCTGCCCGACGCGCATACCGAAGCGCCGACGGCCGGCTCGGTGATTCTGGCGGCGGTGCTGCTGAAGATGGGCACGTACGGCTTCATCCGCTTCTCGCTGCCGCTGCTGCCCAACGCCTCCTCCGACCGGACCATCGTGGGCATCATCGGCGTGCTCTCCCTGATCGGCATTCTCTACGGCGCGCTGGTCAGCCTGGTGCAGAAGGACTGGAAGAAGCTGGTCGCCTACTCGTCGGTCAGCCACCTCGGCTATTGCACGCTGGGCATCTTCGCGCTGAACCAGAACGGCATCAGCGGGTCGATCATCCAGCAGATTAACCACGGCATTTCGACCGGCATGCTCTTCCTGGTGGTCGGCGTCATTTACGAACGCCGGCACACGCGCGAGATCAAAGAATTCGGCGGCCTGGCGCACGTCATGCCCAACTACGCCACGGTGTTCGCCATCGCCATGCTGTCGAGCATGGGGTTACCGCTGCTGAACGGCTTCGTCGGCGAATTCACTATCATGCAGGGCGCTTTTGAAGCCAATAAGTGGTGGGCGCTGTTCGCCGTGATTGGCATCATCTTCTGCGCGGCGTATTTGTTGTGGCTCTACCAGCGCACCATGCTGGGCGAGGTCACCAACGAAAAGAACCGCGGGTTGAAAGATCTCAACTGGCGGGAATGGGCCGTCTTCGTACCGCTGATCATCTGGGCTGTGACCATCGGCGTTTATCCGAAGCCCTACTTTGAAATCCTCGATAAACCGGTGGCGCAGATCGTTCACCGGGTCCACCAGAGCGCCAACGCGCCTCTGACGGCTGGCCCGGCTTCATCGGTTCCATCGTTTGCGGCGGAGGCGCGCGTTCGATGAGCGTTTATTACAGCTCCACCGACCATTTCGTATTGCTGCCCGTCATTCTGCTGTCGCTGTTCGCCTGCGCGACGCTGCTGTTCGACTTCTGGGTTTTCCCGCAAGCCCGGCAGCGGCGCCACCTCGTCTGGTTCCTGGTCATCGGCGAGATCTTCGCCGGCGTGGCCCTGTGGCGGCAGCAGGCGTTCCTGAGCGTGCACGGCGGCCCGCTCCAGGCCTTCGGCGGGTCTCTGGTGGTCGATGGCTTCTCGCTTTACTTCCATTGGATTTTCCTGATTACGACGACCATCGTCGGCCTCGTCTCGTACCGCTATTTTGAAGTGCGGGAAGAGCACCACGGCGAGTATTACGGCCTGGTGATGCTGGCGCAGGTCGGCATGTTCTTCCTCGCCAGCGGCAACGAACTGGTCACGATTTTTGTCGGCCTGGAGATGATGGCCGTCACGTTCTATATCCTGGTCGGGTTCCTGCGCGGCGAGAAGCGGTCCAATGAAGCGGCCTTGAAATACCTGCTGCTCGGCGGCTTTTCCTCCGGCTTCCTGGTCTATGGATTCTCGATCCTGTACGGTATCTCCGGCTCCACCAAACTGAACGATATCGCCGCGGCGGTCGCCAGCCGCGATCCGTTCGATCCGCTGCTGTTCCTGGCCATCGCCACCATGCTGGTCGGTCTGTTCTTCAAGGTTTCGGGCGCGCCATTTCACATGTGGACGCCGGACACCTACGAAGGCGCGCCGACGGTGGTCACGGCGTACCTGGCGGTCGGCTCGAAGGCCGCTTCGCTCGCTCTGCTGGTCCGTTTGCTGACCGGGCCGCTCAGCACCGCGCGCGCCGCCTGGGAACCGCTGCTGATCGGCGTCGCGCTGCTCAGCATGACCGTCGGCAACTTCGCCGCCGTCACGCAGACCAATACGAAACGCCTGCTGGCCTACAGTTCCATCAACCACGCGGGCTACATCCTGCTCGGCGTCGTGGCGGGCAACACCATCGGGCTCGAAGGCGTGATGATCTATATCCTGGTCTACGCCTTCATGAACCTCGGCGCCTTCCTGGTGCTGACTTCGCTCGCAACCAAGGGCATCGCCGGTGACGACATCAACGATCTGGCCGGGCTGATGAAGAAGAGTCCGTCGCACGCGCTTTGGATGCTGATTTTCCTGCTGTCGCTCGCGGGCATTCCGCCGACGGCGGGCTTCCTCGGCAAGTACCTGATTTTCCTGGCGCTGCTCGAAACCGGCCACTACGCGCTGGCGATCATCGCCGCGCTGTACGTCGCCGTCGCCATCTACTATTACTTCCGCATGGTGCGCGCCATGTTCACGCAGAAGGAAGAAAACGCCGTGGCGCCCACGACGAGCTTCGGTATGAAGCTGGCGCTGACCGTGACCGGCGTGATGACGCTGGTCATCGGCATTTACCCCGAGCCCTGGCTGCGCTTCGCGCAATGGAGCATCACCCGCTAGGCGGTATCTGAATGAACGCAATTCTTTCCAGTCCCTGGTTTATCCCGTTGGTGCTGACGGTGCTCCTTGTGCCGGCCGTCATCCCGCTCGGAGTCGCTTATACCGTCCTGATGGAACGCAAGGTGCTCGGCGACATGCAGGTCCGCCTCGGACCCATGCGCGTCGGCCCGCACGGCCTGTTGCAGACCATCGCCGACGCCGTGAAGCTGCTGCTCAAAGAAGACATCATCCCCAGCGCGGCCAGCAAAGGCCTGTTCCGCTTTGCGCCCGTGATCTCATTCTTCACGGCGGCCACCAGCATGGCGGTCATTCCCTTCAGCAGCAAGTTCTACGTCATCGACGTGAATGTCGGCGTGGTGCTGATCCTGGCGCTGTCGAGCCTCGGCACGATGGGCGTGATCTTTGGCGGTTGGGCGTCCAACAGCCACTATTCGCTGCTCGGTGGACTCCGCGGCGCGGCGCAGCTCGTCAGCTACGAAGTGGCCCTCGGCCTCGCCCTGATTTCCGGCGTTATGGCGGCCGGTACACTGTCGATGAACGGGATTGTCAAATCCCAGCTCCAGCATGGCGTCTGGTTCGCCTTTGAGAATTTCGGCCTGATGTTCGTGCCCTTCATGGTCTACTTCATCAGCGCCATCGCCGAGACTAACCGCTCGCCGTTCGATCTGCCGGAAGGCGAGAGCGAACTCGTCGCCGGTTACAGCACCGAATACAGTGGCTTCCGCTACGCCATCTACTACCTCGCCGAATACACTGCCATGTTCGTGGTCGGCAGCGTCGCGGTGACCGTGTTCTGGGGTGGCTGGTTGCGGCCCTTCCCGAACGTAAGCTGGCTGGCGTTCCCGCTCGATTACGGCGGGCCGCTGCTGGTGTTCGGCGCGAGTGGCGCCCTGTGCCTGTATCTGGTGAAGCAGCAGCCGATCAAGGGCTATGCCATCAGCATGATCGCGCTCGGTCTGGCGTTTTTCGGCGTGGCCGGTCTCTTCCTGATCCCCGTGGTCAATGCGGTGGCGGCGCCGGTCTTCTGGTTCCTGCTGAAGCTGGTCACGGCGCTGTACGTGATGATCTGGATCCGCGGCACTTTCCCGCGCTACCGCTACGACCAGTTGATGAATATCGGCTGGAAAGTGATGATCCCGACGGCCCTCGGCGCGCTCTTCGTGAACGCCCTGGTGGGCATGCTGCGCGGCTGAAACTGAGGGGCGCACGGCGCGCCCCTTCACCCCTGATATTCAACGTCGAAACGGAGCCGCGCTCGTGAGGAAGCGGTGGCATCTTCTTGTTCGTCAGTTAGTTGCAACAAGTCTGCCCACCCGCTGACGTTTACGGTTCGGTGCTGAAAGCCGGTGCGGCTACCTGCGTTCGCTTCCACGCTGCGCCAGAACGACGCCACTCCGGTCCAGACTGATTCCGAAATCGATCTCAGTTCGAAACGGCGTCAAGCGCAGGCGGACGGACGACACTCCCTCCGGTCGCCGAGTCTTCCTACGAGTTCAGCGCCGTCTGGATATGCCCCAGATGCTTTTCGCCGTGCCCCGAGTAAATCCGCAGCAGGTCGTCGAACGAAATGGCGCCGCGTTCCGGATGGACGCCTGTCCGGCCGAAGGCTTCCTCCGGCAAAGCTTGCAGGAACGCGGTCCAACGCGCGTGCACGCCGCGCAGGATTTCGAGCGACGGCGCAACGGTACCGGTGCAGGCGTCGGGCAGCTTCGCCCAGGCGTCCTGGTCGTAGGTTTGCAGCGTCGGATTGTCCGTCGTCGCAATGTAGCGCATGCGCAGGAAAGCGTGGATGTGCGAGTCGGCCAGATGGTGAATCACCTGGCGCGCGGTCCATTTGCCCGGTCCATAAGTCTTATCGAGATCCGCGTCCGCGCGGCCCGCGATCAACGCTTCGAGTTGACCGGGAAGGGTCGCGATCTTCTGGATGGCTGCCTGGCGTTCTGCTTGCGTCATGCAGACCATTGTCGCCTCGCCAGCCCGGCGCCGCCACTGCGCTGGTGGGGCGGAATTCATTCCGCGCGGGATTTCAATCCCGCAAGAGCAATCTAAAGCGTGTCTGCCGCCCCGGCTAAGCAGGCCCCGTCCGGCCGTGCTCGACCTCTACGGGGCAACGGCGCCGAGCTTCCGCCTGCCGTTTGTAACCACCTGATCCTAAATACATAAGATCGACGTTGCGGGAGGCCCGGCTGCCGTCTCCAGCGCGAAACCAGTCCACGGAATGCCCTGCCGCCCGTGACCCCGGTCACGGAGGTCGCCAAGTTCCGGCTCTACCCTGAGAGTATGGCCGCTCTGTCCACTGCCGGCGAGACCGCGTCCCAGCCCTGCGCAAAGAAGCCGTTCACGCGCCGCGCGCGGCCCGATCGCTCGCAGGCCATCCGCCGCGCCGTCCAACTCGCCTTTCTGGCGCTCAATATCTGGATCGCCGCCGAATTTTACTTCTTCGTCCGGCAGTTCGAAACCGGCGCCGCGGTCACATTCCACCGGCCGGCGGGCGTCGAAGGCTGGCTGCCCATCGCCGGGCTGATGAATCTGAAGTACTTCTTTGTCACTGGCGACGTCCCGCGCATCCACCCGGCCGCGATGGTGCTGCTCGCCGCTTTCCTCGCCGTCTCGCTGCTCTTCCGCAAGGCCTTTTGCGGCTGGCTCTGCCCGGTCGGGACGCTCTCCGAGTCCCTGTGGAAACTGGGCCGCCGGACTTTCCGCCGCAACTTCCGTTTGCCGCGCTGGATCGATATCGGACTGCGCAGCCTGAAGTACATCCTGCTCGGCCTCTTTGCCTACGCCGTGGCGTCGATGCCCGCGGACGCTTTGGCCGGCTTTCTGCAATCGCCCTACGGCATTGTGGCCGACGTCAAGATGCTGAATTTCTTCCGCTATCTCGGCGTCACGGCAGCGGTCGTGCTGGGTGTTCTCGTGCTTGCTTCTGTCTTCGTGCAGAACTTCTGGTGCCGCTATCTGTGCCCCTACGGTGCGCTCACCGGGCTGGTGTCACTCTTGAGCCCACTGCGTATCCGGCGCGACCCAGTCCTGTGCATCGACTGCGCCAAGTGCGCCAAAGCGTGTCCCGCCGGCCTGAGCGTCGATGCGCTGGTCCAGATCCGCTCGGCCGAATGCCTGGGCTGCCTGGAGTGCGTCGCCGTCTGCCCCGCCGAAGGCGCGCTGGCCATGGCGCTTGTACCCGCCCGCCGCACGGTTCCCGCGCGCGCCATCGCCGCGGGCGTCGTGACCCTCTTCCTGTCTTTCGTGCTGGCGGCAAAACTTACCGGCCACTGGGAATCGCCGATCCCGGACGACACCTACCGCGAGCTGATTCCGCACGTCCAGGAGTTCTCGCACCCGCGTTAAGGCCGTTTCGGCTTTTCCACAGACGCCCAAACTACAGGCGCGCACCCGCGGCTTGGAAGCGGAGCAGTGCTTCGAAACGGAGCCGCGACCGTGAGGGAGCGGTTGCATCTCCTTGGCTGTCAATTGCTTGCAGCCCGCCACCGCTATCACGTTCGCGATTCGACGCTGCAAGAAAAGGCGCCTTCAGCCGTCCAAAACCTACCGTGCAGTCTGGGCCGCGGAAACCCTGGAAACGGTCTGACGCGCTGTCATTATGGGCAGCCGCCCTCAGGCAAGTCGGTGGCTGAGTCCGGCCGCGAGCGGTGCAATTCAACCATCCCCGCTGGAATGGGAATATCGCAAGGCCTTTGCTGTCAATGCGAACAAGATTGGCACGCCGCATGCATTGTGCCTGTGTGCAGGTTGAGATTGGAGGCAGTGTTATGAGGCAAACATTCAAAGCTCTGGCGTTGGGAACGGCGCTGCTCTTCGTCGGCGCCACGGCCGCTTTGGCCCAACACGGCGGGCGCGGCGGCGGTGGTGGCCACATGGGTGGCGGTTACTCCGGTGGCGGACGCGGCTTCTCCGGTGGCGGCGGCTATGCGGGCGGCGGGCGCGGCTACAGCGGAGGCTATGCCAACGGCGGACGCGGATACACGGGCGGCGACCGTGGCGGTTACGCCTATGGCGGACGCGGGTATGCGGGCGGCGGCTACGCCTATCGCGGCGGCGGACCGGGCTACTATGGCGGGCGCGGCTATGCCAGCGGATATCGCGGCTCTTACGGGCCGGGACGCGGCTACTACGACGGCCGCTTTTACTCGGGCCGCGGGTACTACTGGGGCGGCCGCTTCTGGGCGCGCCCATACTTCGGCGTCGGGATCGGGATCCCGTGGGGCTATGGCTATTACAGCGACGCCGGCTGCGGCTACTACGACGGCTGGGGCTATTGGCATCCGGCTCCGTGCTACGTCCCCCCGCCGGCCACGTACTTCTATTACGGCCGGTAGCCCGGACACTGACTGAATTCAAGCCTGCATTCGATCTCCGCCCCGGCGGCGCAACCCGCGTCCCGGGGCGGAGCCGTCTTGGCGCACCTGGCAATCGACTCCGGCCACGCGCCCTTTGGCGCCGGACGCCGCAGCGAAGGCGCACTCGAATTGGCGTACAGAATCAGGATTCCGGCCGCGACTGACTGCGCCCGCCTCATCCCTGCGGCGGAATGCGTGGCCCCCGGGAGCGCGACGTCTTCCACCCAACCGTAAGCGTGCTCTCGTCCGCGGTCCACGCGGCCGCTGTTTTGATTGCGGCGCGCGGGAGTGGATCTGGGCAGGCGCGAACTGCGCCCGTCTACTCCACCGGGCCGGCGCCAGCCGAGGGCTTGCAGCGGATAAGCGTGGGAACGATGTCGAAGCGTTCCTTGTAACGTGCGGCGATGGCCTTCTCGAAGTTCTCCAATTCAGAGGACTTGACGAGGTTCACCGTGCAGCCGCCGAAGCCGCCGCCGGTCATACGCGCGCCGTAGACGCCGGGAATGGTCAACGCGGTATCCACAAGGAAGTCCAGCTCTTCGCAGCTTACTTCGTAGTCGTGCTGCAACGAGCGGTGAGACTCGACGAAGAGGCGGCCCATGCGCTCCAGATCGCCCGCCTGCGCGGCCTCGTGGAATTGCTGGACGCGCCAGCATTCGAGGATGACGTGACGCGCGCGCGAGAGCGGGACCTCGGGGATCGACGCCGCCGCGCGTTCCAGCTCGGCGAGCGTGACGTCGCGCAGCGTGGCTTTGCCGGGAAAATGCGAGAGCGCCTCGGCGCACTCGGCGACGCGCTGGGCGTAGGCCGAGCTGCCCAGCTCGTGCTTCACCATCGTGTTGACGGCGACGATCTCGACGCCGCCGGGGATGGGCACAAGCTGGTGCGTCAGCTCGCGGCAGTCCAGCAGAATGGCATGCTGCTCGGCGCCGAAGACGGACGCGTACTGGTCCATGATGCCGCACGGCATGCCGACGAAATTGCGCTCGGCGCGCTGGCAGAGCTTGGCGATTTCGAGCTTGGCAAGCGGGCGCCCGGCGAGCAGCGCGTAGGCCGTGGCGACCTCGAGCGCGGCCGAGGAACTGAGGCCGCTGCCGGTCGGGATCGTCGCATCGATTTCCAGAGTGGCGCCGTGAATCGGCAGGCCGAGCGCGGCGATCTCGCGCGCCACGCCGATGACGTAGTCGCTCCAATGCTTGCGCGGGCGGGCGTCCAGGACGGAGGCGATCTCCATTTCGACGGTGTCCGGCATTTGCTTGGAACGCAGAACCAGCTTGCCATCCGCGGCCGGAGCGACGTGGATGGTGCACCCTAAACTCAGCGCCGCGGGCAGCACGAATCCGCCGTTATAGTCGGTGTGCTCGCCAATCAGATTGACGCGGCCGGGTGCGTGGAAGGTGGTTACGCTTTGCGCGACAGCCACAGGAAGACACCTCCGAAGCAAATGCAAAAGATTCCGAAATCCAGGTTCAGATTCACGTCGAGGAGCGGCGCCGTGTAGCCGGGATTCAATACGCCCGCGCCTGCCAGCAGCAGCCCCAGCAGCAGGAAGAAGAATCCGGCGGGTTTTCTAAGATCGAGCATGAGTTCCAGATCCCTTTCCGTTTAAAAGAAAACGAAGTTAAGAGCGATACAGCAGAGGCCGGCCAGCACGGCCAGCACGCCGGGACGCCGGTACCAGACCGCCGGTTCGACTTCGATCGGCTTCACGCCGTAGACCAGGCCTTCCAACTCGGCCACCGGCTTGGGCGCGGTCATCAGACTGATCACCACCGTCACCACAAGGCAAACCGTGAAGGCCGCGATGGCGACCCAGAAGTTCTGGGCCATCGACGACGGGAAGGTGTGCAGTACGCCGAGGAATCCGCCCTTGCCTTCGGCCAGCGTCAGCCCGTAAGTCGCCGACGCCGCGCAAGTGCCGGTGAGCAGGCCGGTGAAGGCCGCGTGGCCGGTGGCGCGCTTCCAGAACATGCCCAGCAGGAACGTGGCGAAGAGCGGCGCATTGACGAAGCCGAAGATGAGCTGCAGGTAGTCCATCATGTTGTTGAACTTCGTCGCCAGGAAGGCCGCGCCGATGGAGAACACGACGCCGAAGATGGTGGCCATGCGGCCGACCCACAGGTAGTGCGAGTCCGGAGCGTCTTTGCGGATGTAGCTCTGGTAGATGTCGTAGGTCCAGACCGTATTGAACGCGCTGACGTTGCCGGCCATGCCGGACATGAACGAGGCAACGAGGGCCGTCAGGCCGACGCCGAGCATGCCGGGCGAGTAGAACTTCTGGATCAGGCTGAACAGGACCATGTCGTAGTCCGGTCCGCCGGTCGCGGCCTTCACCGGGATGGAATAGGTGCCGGGGCCCATGGTGGCTAGCGCCGCGGCGGCGATGCCGGGGAGGATGACGACGAACGGGATCAGCATCTTCGGGAAGCTGCCGACGATCGGCGTGTTCCGCGCGTCGGTCATCGAGCGCGCCGCCATGGCGCGTTGGACGACAAGGTAGTTGGTGCACCAGTAGCCGAAGCTCAGCACGAAACCAAGTCCCATGATCAGCCCGATGACTTCGACGCCCATGGGATTATCCGCGGAGTGCGCCATGTGCTGCCAGCTCTGGGTCATCTTAGGGCCGACGCGCGCCGTAACGCCCGCCCAGCCGCCGGCCTTGCGAACCGCGAGGATGGCGAGCGGCGAGAACCCGGCGACGATGAGGAAGAACTGCAGAACCTCGTTGTAGATCGCGCTGCTCAGGCCGCCGAGATAGGTGTAGGCCAGCACGATCGCCGCCGAGGCGATGACCGACCAGGTGAAGCTCCAACCGAGGATCAGGTTGAGGAGCTTGCCCAGCGCGTACATCGAGATGCCCGAGGTCAGAATGGTCATCACGGCGAAGGTGATGGCGTTGAATCCGCGGGTCTTCTCGTCGTAGCGCAGCTTCAGATATTCAGGCACCGAACGCGCTTTACTGCCGTAGTAAAACGGCATCATAAACACGCCGACGAAGAGCATCGCCGGGATCGCGCCTACCCAGTAGAAGTGGCAGGTCATCATTCCGTACTTCGCGCCGGAACCGCACATGCCGATCATTTCGAGGGCGCCCATGTTGGCGGCCAGAAATGCGAGGCTGGTGATCCACAGCGGAAGTGCGTGGCCCGAGGTCAGGAAGTCCGAGCTGGAGCTTACGCTCTTGCGCAGGAACCATCCGATCCCGATGACGAAGAGAAAATAGACGACAAGAATTGAGTAATCGAGAGGTGTGAGGGTGAGCGTCATGCTGAGCCGCCAAAGAATCTGTATCCTACCGCGAATGCAGGGCGCAACGAAACCCCCGCGCCGAAAGTCATGAACGTGTTGGGTCTTGAAGGGCTTAGATCGGAGAAAGGGTTTTCATGCGGCACGCCCGGCAAAGCGTGCGGAGGATGTCGAAACCGATCGGCGGAACCCGCTGGCGTCAACATGCCTGGAGACGGATATGGCCACCTGGATGGTTCAAAAGCCTGTCATCCGGGTGGCCATATTCAATGCAAGCGGACTTCCGCCGGGCGAAACTACATGGTCAGCGTGACTTTGCTCAAGCCGCGCGGCTCGTCCGGATTGAGTCCCCGCACCTCAGCCAGCGTCGCGGCAAACAACTGCGCCGGGAGGATGTACGGAATCGGCGTGAAGACATCGGCCGGCAGCGCGCCGGTATAACCGAGCTTGGCCGGGATCACGAGAGCGGACGAACCCTGCGCCTCTTTGTTCGACTGGTCGGTGATGGCCAGGCTCTCGGTCTTGAGACCGCTGAAGCGGGCGGCAAGTTCCTTCATCGCCGGCCAGGTGGGACCGGACGGGCACAGCAGGAACGCCGGGAACGCGTTGCCGACCATGGCGATCGGTCCATGGAGAATGTCGGCCTGCGAGAAGCGCTCGGCGATGATGTAGTTGGTCTCCATCAGCTTCAGCGCCCACTCGAATGCGTTGCAGTAGTTCAGACCGCGGCCGACGACGACGGCATGATCCATGAAGCGGTAGCGCTCGGCGCGCGCGCGAATCACGTCCTCGAGGCTCAGGGCAGCCGCAGCCAGCTCCGGCAGACGGCGCAGATCGTCAATGTCGATCTTCGCGCCCAACGCCCACGCCAGCAGGTAGAACGAGAGCAACTGGCCGGTGTAGGTCTTGGTGGCCGCGACGCTCTTTTCCTTGCCGGCGCGAACGAGCACGGTGTGGTCCGCAAGCTTGGCCATCGTGCTTTCTTTCTCATTGGTGACGCCGATGGTGAAAGCGCCGCAATCGCGGCCGGCTTCCAGGATCGCGTTCGTGTCGGTCGATTCGCCGGATTGCGAAATGGCGACCAGCAACGTATCGTCCAACTGGAGCTTGCTGTGATACAGCGTCGAGACCGACGGCGCGGAAAGAGAAACCGGAATGCCCGTCGTGATCTCGATCAGGTAACGGCCGAATTGGGCCGCATTATCTGAAGTCCCGCGAGCAGCCAGCGCTACCATGCGGGGCGGCTTCTCCGCGAAATGCCGCTTCAGCTTTTCAAATCCGCGCAATTCGCCGCGCAGCGTCCGGTCAAGCGTTTGAGGCTGTTGCCGGATTTCGTCTAACATTTTCGACATGCGAGTGGACCCTTCATCCCTATGGTAAGACGCTGGCGCGCTCCCCGGTCGCGCGGTCGTCGAAGTTGAACGGCACGCCGCGCACCTCCGTACCGCACCAGACGTTGTGCGTCGCGTTCTCCGATGGCGGCAGACGCGTCAACAACGGACGCAGCACGAGCAGGAAACGCTCATTCCTGGCGGACTCTGTCTGCGAATGCACAAGCGGAATCCAGTTCAACGGCGGCAGCCCGCTGTCGGTCTTCGCCACGTTGTCCTGCACCAGGCCGGCGATCACGGCCGACTCGCCGAATTTCATGCGCACCTGCACGGTGAATTTGCGGTTCGAAATGATCGGGATATCGTCGGCGGTGTTGCCGGTGAGCAGTTTGTATTCGGCGTCGAGATCCAGCGTGAGCGACGACGCGTCGTGCACGTGCGGCGTCAGCTTGATCACCGTGCCGAGATCCTCGAAGGAAATGCTGGGCGTCATCGCATAGCCGGTGGTGGTGGAAGCCGTTCCCGATGTCGAGCCCCAGATCTGCTGGATGATCGGATAACGGTCGCCGATGTGCAGCGTGGCCTGTTGGCCGTTCACGCTGCGCAGGGAGGCGTGCGTGATCGAGCGGGCCATCTGGCCGGTGAGCGAAGCCATGATCGTGGCGTCCGACAAGCCGACGCCCAGGAACGTCGCGCCGCCCCCGAGCGTCGCCATGCTGTAGCCGCTGGGCGTCGCCGGCGTGGTCAGCGCCAGGCCAGCCTTCTTTCCGAAATCGATGATCGGAAAGTTCGTCTGCAAATCGAGACCGCGGCTCAGATCCGACGAAGCGTCCACGCTGAACAGGTCGATCTCGACATACACCTCAGCCTGGCCGGCCAGCAGTTGCCGCGCGACCTCCATGGCGGGCCGGACCCGGCTTGCACGGTCGCGCAGCACCATCGCCCGGTTATTTGAATCGATCGACACGCGTACGAACCCGAACGCCTGCCGTACGGCGTTGGAAACGTCCTGCAATTCCTGGGCGCTCATCGTATCGGGAAACGGGATGGCGACAGCGACGTTGGGCTCCACCTCGCCGCGCTTCGCGGGACTCTCCCTGGCGAAGAGCGCCATGCGCGAATTCATCGGCACGTAAAACGAGTTGGTCACTAACTGCAGCGCATAGACGGCTTCGTACCACGGAACGTCAGCCAGGTGGAAACGCCGTTCGGGCTCGGAAGGCGGGAAATCGTAATCGAAAATGGGTGTAATACCGTACGCGCCGGCGACCTTCTCGATCAGATCCCGGGGCGTAGCGCGCAAATCGAAACTGCGGCGCACGTTGTCCGGCCGCAACTCCGGTGAGGATTTCAACTCGCGGCGGTCCTCGTCGCTCATCTCCGGCAGCGCGGGCGCGGCATCGTCGGCGGCGGACGCCGGGCGCAAAGCGGACGCGGCGGAGAGCGCCTGCATCCCGCGGCGCTGGTAGGCATCGGCTAAAGAACGCAGCGTGGGGTCACCGGGGCGGCGCGCGACGGCCTGCATGGCCGCCAGCCACGCTCCCGCATAGTCGCCCTTCAGCGCCAGCTTACGGGCGCGCCGGGCCAACTGGTCGGCGTCCGGTTCGCCGGCCTGGACGCGCGGCGGCATGCCTGCCAAGGCACACAACAACGCCGCGCTCGCGATCCATCGCCAGCTCATCAAATCATGTAGACGTCCCGGGAGTGCGGGACGTGGAAGAAGAATTGCGGATGCCCTTGCTCCGTGACGGCCGGGGCTCCAATTTCAGGTGAAGCTAGTGCTCCGGCGGAACGTAGTCGGCCGGCATCTCCACGCCTTCGCCGAAGAAGTAAATCTCCATCTGCTTGAGCAGGAACTCCTGGGCCTCGCGCGTCCCGAGGTTGAGGCGGTATTCGTTCATGATCATCTTCATGTGATCCACCCACTGCGCCCAGGCCTGCTTGCTGACGTTTTCGTAGATGCGCTGGCCGAGCGGGTGGCCGTCGAACGGCGGCTCGCTGAGACCTTCGAGGTTCTGCTTCAGCTTGACGCAGAAGACCATGTGTTTCGGGGCATTCTCGGTGGGCATACGTGTTCCTGAGTTGACAGAGCGCCTGACGCTATTCACTTGTCAGGATAGCTCATCGGTTTCCCGTCGCCAGCAGCCGGGCGGCGGGCGGGCGTTTTGGCTTGGCGAGCGGCGCTCCGGCGGTGCCGGCCGGCCAGATAGTCGGACAGCAGCAGCAGCGTCCGGCCGCCGCGGAGAAACCAGCGATGCGCCGCCTTCCGATAGCGCCGCAGCAACTCGACACGGTTCGGCTGGCCCGCGCCGGCGGTTTGGATATCGAGGAGCACCTCGAGCTCCCACGGCTGAAAAGTGGTGCGCTCGAAGCGGCCTGCAATCAGCTCATTGAGCAACTCGTCAAGCCGGGCCAGACGGTTTTCGAGCTCCGATGAAGGCAGGACGTCCATGCCTCCGCGGTCCTTTCCAGTCCAGGCTACGCGGGAAGGCTGCGGCTGTCCATCGCAATCAGAGGGAAAGAGGAGGGAGGAACAGTGCCGCCGCCCGCGGCGGAAAGTGGCGGGCGGCGGCGGGAATTAATGGGTGGGCACTTGCATGCGCGGATTGCACACCGGCCAGGGCGCGAAGCTCAGCGTGAAGTCTTTCGAGTCCACGTAGAGGTTGACCGGGTCGCCCGAGCCGCCGAAGTCCAGCACCTCGATGATGCCGCCCTTGCAGTGCCGTACGGCCGTCGTCTTGCGTCCCGAAATGTCCGGGACGACGCCCCTCGGGCCCCAGTCTTCCATGAACTTCTGGAAGCTGTAATCACGGCACGGCTTGGCGGGCTCGCAGCCCCACAACCGGTACGCCGCGTCGTATTGCTTCTGGCTCAGCAGGCTGAAGAACTGGTGCGCGCGCCACTGTTCGCGCACGTCCCGCAGGTTGTAGGTGCCGTAGAGGGTCAATCCCCAATCGATCACCCACAGCACGGCCGCGACGGCCAGCGTGATGAGAATCCAGCGGACAATTTTCTCGCGGGTCTGCCCGGTCGAGCCGTACTGTGCCAGATAATCGCTCACGAGCTTCGCCTCACGCGCCTATTTCTTAACGGGGAAAGCCTTGTCGTAGGCGGCCGTGACGTCGGCGGAGATGTCCAGGGCCGGCTTGGAGAACAGCGCGGCGCTGGAGTCGACCACCAGATCCAGGCCCTTCTCGTCGGCCACCTTCTTGATGACCTCCTGGAGATTCTTGCCGATGCGCTGCAGCGTGTCCTGCCGGTCGCGATTCACCTCGTCCTGGAGGGCCTGGGAATTGCGCTGGAACTGGACCTGCTTGCGCTGGATGCGCTGCCCGAGCTCCGCCATGGCGGCTTCGCTGTACTTGCTCTGGTTGGCTTCGGCGTCCTGCTGCATTTTGGCGATTTCTTTCTCCGCCTGGGCCAACTCATCCTGGCGCGGACCGAACTTCGCGCGCAGATCGACTTCCGCCTGCTTCAGCTCAGCGGTGCCTTCCAAAGCTTTCTGGAGGCTGACCACCCCGACCTTGAGGGGCGCCTGAGCGGACGCCGTTGCGCACATGCCTACGAAAAGGGCCGCCGCCCCGATCATCATGAACCGCGGGAATGCCATTGTAGTGCTTACTCTCCCTGACGCCGTCTCGGTCAACCGAGCACGGCGAGTATCTCGTCTTCGCGCAGGATCAGGTATTCCTGACCTTCTATCTTGATGTCCGAGCCGGAATATTTCCCGAACAGGATACGATCGCCCGGCTTCACTTCGAGGTTCGCGGATTGACCGTCAGCCAGCAATTTGCCAGTACCAACCGCCACGACCTCAGCCTGCTGAGGCTTCTCCTTCGCCGAGTCCGGGATGATGATTCCGCCGACGCGCGTCTCCGCCTCTTCGAGCCGCCTGACGAGCACGTGATCACGCAACGGGCGCAATTTCATGACAACCGTTCCTTTTATCAGTTTCGATACCGGCGCAAGGAAAAACGTTCCCGAAACGCCCGCGTTTGCATACGGCAGCGGGCGCTCCATTCCACTCTGAATTGTAGGAGGCAGCCCGAGAGGGTGTCAAACCGCTCGCAAAGCTGCGCAAACGCTGGACAAACTCCACCCTGGCGTCCGCCGGCAGGCATATGCGCCGGTCACGCACATTGCCGGTGGCGCGGGACAGCGCATTCGACGGCGCCAACCGCCGCTAGGCGGCCGGCGTGCGCAGCAGGTCCATGAATACTTGCGCCGCGCGCGGGAAGTTGCGCCGCCGGCGGTGAATGATGCCCAGCGGCCGGATCAGCACGTCCTCCAGGCGGATCGCGCACAACCGGTGTTCCTGAACCTCGCTATGCAACATCGGTTCGGGCAGGATGCTGACACCGGATCCGAGGCGCAACGCTTCCTTCATGCTCTGAATGTTGTCAAAGCGGCTGGAGGTGTGGACATGCACGCCGTGCTCCCGCAGGAAACGCTCGATGTCGCGGCTGATGGGCAAATCTTCGTCGAAACCGACGAAGTCGACGCCTTCCAGTTCCGTCGGATTCATGCTGTCACGGCCGGCGAAAGGATGGTCGGGCGAGCAGGCGACCACCATCGTCTCCTCCCGCCAGGGCAGCGCCGTAATCTCGCGGGTCGGCTCGGGATAACTCACCAGCCCGATGTCCACCCGCTCCTCGGCGACGGCCTGGTAAACCTTTTCGGGCCGCAGGTAGTTCACTTCGAGCTGCGCCGAAGGCAGACGGCGGTAGAACTCCTTTTCAAGCTTGGACATTTCAGAGATGCCCACCGAGTAAATGGCCGCGATGCGGACCATGCCGCCGGCCGTCCCCTTCATCTCTTCCAAAGACGAGATGAAGTCCTGCTGCCGGCGCAGCACGTCCCGCGCGAAATCATAGAAAAGCCGTCCGGGAGCAAGCACTTCCAACGGACGCCGGGAGCGGTCCAGCAACCGGACATCCAACTGCCGCTCCAGCTCCTGAAGCGCCTGGCTGGCCGCCGATTGCGTAACCCCGTTCATCGCCGCGCCGCGGCTGATGCTCCGGGTTTGAACGATATCCCTGTAGAGGAGAAGTTGTGCGAAGTCCACCGCAGAGATGATACCATAAGACTTTCTCATGTGACAAGATCGCAAATTCACTTCGCCTGATACAGCGAAGCGGCGTATAATCAGAGGCACCCACTTAAATCCGACAGAAAGCGGGTCCTGCCAAAATGCTCGACGACTTTACACCCCAGGGTTTACCCGCACCAGCGGGTCTTTACAATCCCCAGAACGAGCGTGACGCGTGCGGCATCGGCTTCGTCGTGAACATTCACGGCACCCGGTCCCACGATATCATCTCCCAGGGAATTCAGATTCTGATCAACCTGACGCATCGTGGCGCCTGCGGCTGCGATCCGGAGACCGGCGACGGCGCCGGCGTGTTGATCCAGATTCCGCACGAGCTGTTTGCCCGCGAATGCCGCAAGCTTGGTTTCCATCTGCCTGGCCGGGGCGAATATGGCGCTGGATTCGTCTTTCTGCCCGTTGAACCGCAGCACCGGATGCAATGCGAGGGCATTGTCGAACGGATCGTCCGCGAAGAAGGACTGACCCTGCTGGGGTGGCGCGACACGCCGCTGGACGTGAACGCCATCGGCCGCGTCGCCCGCGTCTCGCAACCCTACATTCAACAGATTTTCATCGGCCGCGCCGAAGAGATGAGCGAGGACGAGTTGGAGCGCAAGCTCTATATCGTCCGCAAGCGCGCCGAGCGCGAGGTCGCCGAATCGGACATCCCCGACAAGGCGTTTTTCTACGTTCCGTCGCTGAGCTGCCGGACCATCGTGTACAAGGGCCTGCTGCTGGCGCCGCAGATTACCCGTTTTTACGGCGACCTGTCGGACACCGAATGCCTCAGCGCACTGTGCCTGGTCCACCAGCGCTTCTCGACCAACACTTTCCCGACCTGGCAACTGGCGCATCCGTTCCGCTACATCTGCCACAACGGCGAAATCAACACGGTCCGCGGCAACATCGCGTGGATGCACGCCCGCCAGATGATTCTGGAATCGCCGCTGTTCGGCCCGGACATCAAGAAGATCCTGCCGGTGATCCAGCCCGGCGGGTCGGACTCCGCCACACTCGATAACGTCATCGAGATGCTTTATCTGTCGGGCCGCAGCATGCCGCACGTGATGGCGATGCTGATCCCCGAAGCGTGGGACGCGGATCCGAACATGGCGCCCGAAAAACGCGCATTTTACGAGTATCACGCTTCGTTGATGGAGCCTTGGGACGGCCCGGCGGCCGTGGCCTTCACCGATGGCCGCGTGATCGGCGCTACGCTCGACCGCAACGGCCTGCGTCCGGCGCGCTACATGGTCACCACGGATGGTCTGCTGATCATGTCGTCGGAGACCGGCGTGCTGCCGGTGAAGCCCGAGGACGTGGTCTATAAGGGCCGCTTGCAGCCGGGCCGCATGCTGCTGTGCGACACGACGCAGGAACGCATCATCCCGGATGAGGAAATCAAGAGTACGCTGGCGGCGCGGCAGCCGTACGGCAAATGGATCGAGCAGCAGCAGATCCGCATGGACAACCTGCCGCAACCGGCGCGCGTCTTCCAGACCGAACACGAGACGGTGCAGCAACGGCAGCGCTGCTTCGGCTACACCGAGGAAGACATCAAGCACTTCCTGATCCCGATGGCGGCCAACGCGCTGGATCCGGTCGGCTCGATGGGCGCCGATACGCCGCTGGCCTGCCTGTCGGACAAGCCGCAGCCGCTGTTCAACTATTTCAAGCAACTCTTCGCGCAGGTCACCAACCCGCCCATCGATCCGATCCGCGAAGAGCTGGTCATGTCGCTGACCAGCTACATCGGCACCGAGCGCAACATTCTGGCCGAAACGCCGCAGCACGCGCACACGTTGAAGCTGGACCACCCGATTCTGACCAACTACGATCTGGAAAAGCTCCGCCGCGTCAGCATGGGCGACTTCCTGGCGACCACGCTGCCGATGCTCTATCGCGTCGACGGCGGCGCGCAGGAGCTCGAACGCTCGCTCGACGGCTTGTGCCGCCGTGCTTCGCTGGCCATCAAGAACGGTTACACCGTGCTGATCCTCTCCGACCGCGGCGTGGATCAGGAACTCGCGCCGATCCCGTCGCTGCTGACGCTCAGCGCCGTGCACAACCATCTGGTGCGGGAAGGCACGCGTACCCAGGTCTGCCTGATCATCGAGAGCGGCGAGCCGCGCGAGGTGATGCACTTCTGCCTGCTGATCGGCTACGGCGCCAGCGCGGTGAATCCTTATCTCGCTATCGAGACGCTCGAAAACCTGGCGATGCGCCGGCGGCTGCCCGAAGGCATCACGTTCGAGACCGCGCTCAAGAACTACAAGAAAGCCATCAACAAGGGCCTGCTGAAGGTCTTTTCGAAGATGGGCATCTCGACCTTGCAAAGCTACCGCGGCGCGCAGGTGTTCGAAGCCATCGGTCTGTCCCACGACGTGGTCGACAAGTACTTCACCGGGACAGCCTCGCGCATCGGCGGCATCGGCCTGGAAGTGATGGCCGAGGAAGCGCGGCGCAAGCACGAGTTCGCCTTCCGCCCGGTGACGGAAGCGGAAACGGACCTGGACGTCGGCGGCAACTACGCCTACCGCGCCAAGGGCGAATACCATCTGTTGAACCCGTTCACCATCGCGACGCTGCAGCACGCCATCCGCAACAACAGCTACGAGACGTACAAGCAGTTCGCCGAGCACGTCAACAATCAGGCGCGCCATCTGTGTACGCTGCGCGGCCTGATGGACTTCAAGTGGGCCGATAAGCCGCTGCCGCTCGACGAAGTGGAACCCGCCAAGGAGATCGTCAAGCGTTTCGCGACGGGCGCCATGTCGTTCGGGTCGATCAGTAAAGAAGCGCATGAGACGCTCGCGATTGCGATGAACCGCATCGGCGGGCGGTCGAACACCGGCGAAGGCGGCGAGGACGAAGCGCGTTTCCAGAAGGACGAGAACGGCGATTCGCGCCGCAGCTCCATCAAGCAGGTGGCTTCCGCCCGTTTCGGCGTCACGGTCAACTACATGGTGAACGCCGACGAACTGCAGATCAAAATCGCGCAGGGCGCCAAGCCGGGAGAGGGCGGGCAATTGCCCGGTCATAAGGTAGACGCCGAGATCGCCCGCGTCCGCCATTCGATCCCCGGCGTCGGTCTGGTTTCTCCGCCGCCGCATCATGACATCTACTCGATCGAAGACCTTGCCCAGCTCATCTACGATCTGAAGAACGTGAATCCGCGGGCGCGGATTTCGGTGAAGCTCGTCGCTGAAGTCGGCGTCGGCACCGTGGCCGCGGGCGTTTCCAAGGCGCACGCCGACGTCGTGCTGATCTCCGGCGACAACGGCGGCACCGGCGCCAGCCCGCTGACCGCCATCCGGCACGCCGGCATCCCGTGGGAGCTGGGCCTCTCCGAGACGCAGCAGGTGCTGGTGATGAACGACCTGCGCAGCCGCATCCGCGTGCAGGTGGACGGCAAACTCCAGACCGGCCGCGACGTCGCCATCGGCGCGCTGCTGGGCGCCGAGGAGTTCGGCTTCGCCACCATGCCGCTGGTCGCCATGGGCTGCATCATGATGCGCAAGTGCCATCTGAATACCTGCCCGGTGGGCATCGCCACGCAGGATCCGGATCTGCGCAAGAAGTTCCACGGCTCGCCCGAAGGCGTCATCCGCTACTTCTTCTACGTGGCCGAGGAACTGCGCGAGATCATGGCCAAGCTCGGCTTCCGCACGGTTGACGAGATGGTGGGCCGCGTGGACAAGCTGGTTGCGCACCCGATGCCGGATCACTGGAAGGCGAAGGGCATCGACCTGAGTTCGATCCTGTACAACCCGCCGGCGCCGAGCCGCGTTGGACGGCGCTGCACAATCAAGCAGGATCACGGTCTCGACCAGGCGCTCGATTACGCGCTGATCGACCACGCCCAGGAGGCGATCGAGGATGGCACGCCGCTCGAATTCAAGCTGGCCATCCGCAACACGCACCGCACCGTCGGCGCGATGCTCTCCGGCGAGATCGCACGCAAGTACGGCTCGAAGGGCCTGCCGCGCGATACCATCCGCTTCAAATTCACGGGCAGCGCCGGCCAGAGCTTCGGCGCGTTCCTCGCTCCGGGCGTCACGCTGACGCTCGAAGGCGACGCCAACGACTACGTCGGCAAGGGCCTGAGCGGCGGGCGCATCATCGTTTATCCGCCGCGCCATTCGACGTTCGTGCCCGAGGACAACATCATCGTCGGCAACGTCGTGCTCTACGGCGCGACGAGCGGCGAATGCTTCTTCAACGGCATGGCGGGCGAGCGCTTCGCGGTCCGCAACTCGGGCGCGACGGCGGTAGTGGAAAGCGTCGGCGATCACGGTTGCGAGTACATGACGAACGGACTCGTGGTCGTGCTCGGACGCACCGGCAAGAACTTCGCGGCCGGTATGTCGGGCGGCATCGCCTACGTGCTCGACGAGACGGGCGAGTTCGCCACGCGGCTCTGCAATCGCTCCGGCGTCGATCTGGACCCGGTCTTCGATCCGAAGGACGTCGATCTGTTACGCAATCTGATCGAGCAGCACGCCGAGTTGACCGGCTCGCCGCGGGCGCGCTGGATTCTCGAAAACTGGTACGCCATGCTGCCGCGCTTCATCAAGGTGTTCCCACACGAGTACAAGCGCGTGCTGGGCGTGCCGCGATCGAAGGACATGCCGAAGATTACTCTGACGCGGCCGGACGCGCAGCCCACGGTGGAGGTGCTTCATGGGTAAGATCACAGGCTTCAAGGAAATCGCGCGCGAAGTACCCGAGCGGCGTCCCGTCGCCGAACGCATCAACGACTGGTTCGAAGTCTACCGGCCGTTCCCCGACGAGAAGGTGCAGCAGCAGGGCGCCCGCTGCATGGATTGCGGCGTGCCCTTCTGCCACAACGGCTGCCCGCTGACCAACATCATTCCCGACTGGAACGACCTGGTCTACCGCGACCGTTGGAAGGATGCGATCCGCGTTCTGCATTCGACCAACAACTTCCCCGAGTTCACCGGACGCATCTGCCCGGCGCCGTGCGAAGCGTCCTGCGTGCTCGGCATCAACGAGCCGCCGGTGACCATCAAGAACATCGAGCGGAGCATCATCGACCACGCCTGGAACGAAGGCTGGATCCGGCCGGAGCTGCCGTCGCAGCGCTCGGGCAAACGCGTCGCGGTCATCGGCAGCGGGCCCGCGGGCCTGGCCGCCGCGCAGCAACTGGCGCGCGCCGGCCATCTGGTGACGGTCTTCGAGAAGCACGACCGCATCGGCGGCCTGCTGCGCTATGGCATCCCCGATTTCAAGCTGGAAAAGCACCACATCGACCGGCGTCTGGCCCAGATGGAAGCCGAAGGCGTGACGTTCCGCACCAACGCGCACGTCGGCGTGAACGTTTCGGTCCACGAACTGCGCCGCGATTATCACGCGATCCTGATCGCCGCCGGCTCGGAGACGCCGCGCGATCTGCCGATCCCGGGACGCGAGCTGAAAGGCATTTACTTCGCACTGGAGTTCCTGCCCCAGCACAACAAACGCAACGCGGGCGACCGCATTCCCGATGAGGAGTGGATCAGCGCCAAGGACAAGCACGTGGTCATCATCGGTGGCGGCGATACCGGCGCCGATTGCCTGGGCACGGCCATCCGCCAGCATGCCGCTTCCGTCCGCCAGTTGGAGATCATGCCGAAGCCGCCGCTGGAGCGCGCCGAATCGACGCCCTGGCCGATGTGGCCGTTGAAGCTGCGCACCGAGAGCGCGCACGAAGAGGGCGGCGAGCGCGAATGGTCCGTCACGGCCACGCATTTCGAAGGCGACGAAAAGGGCCGCGTGAAGGCGCTCCACATGGTCAACGTCGGCGCGCCGCCGAAGTTCGAGCAAGTGGCGGGCTCCGAGCAGGAGCTCCCGGCCGATCTCGTGCTGCTCGCCATGGGCTTCACCGGGCCGGTGCGCACCGGTCTGGTCGAAGAACTGGGCCTGGAGTTGACCAGGCGCGGCACGATCCAAGCCGACGAGAACTATATGACGTCGGAGCTGGGCATCTTCGCCGCCGGCGACGCCCGGCGCGGCCAGTCGTTGGTAGTCTGGGCGATCAGCGAGGGCCGTCACGCGGCGCGCGCAATCGACACGTACCTGATGGGCGCGAGCAATCTGGCCTGATTCCGCATTCTCTTCGAGGCGCATTGAGCGGCGTGGGTGAGCTTCATCCGCGCCGTTTTTGTTTTGTGTCTGCCCAAGGCCTGTGGATTCGCTGCCATGCAACGCCAGCGGGCATCGGCGGGGCAGAGTATACTGGGCCTTCGTTTTCGGAGACTCAGATGTATCCTGCACTCGCCGCCGCTGCATTGCGCAACTCCGCGCATTCTCACCTGCTCAATTCTTTTCGGGCTTTTCTGCTGCTCGCGCTCGCCACGGCCGCGGCGGCGCAACCGGCGGTCCAATTTCAATATCATCAGTACCCCAGTGCGCGCAATCCTCAGGGGATTGCAGTGGGACCGGACGGCAGAGTCTGGTCGACAGATCTTTGGAGTGGCACCAACAGCGTCTATAGCGGCGGCGTGTTCGACGACCGCATAACGCCGGGGTTCATTGGGACGGCGGGCATCGCTTTCGGCCCCGACAAAACGGTTTGGTGGAGTGAACCCAACGCCAGCACGATTGTACAAGCGCCGGTCGGGAAGAATGACTCTTTCTATACCGTCAGCGGCCATCCTTATGCTGTTGCGACCGCGGCGGATTGCAGCCTCTGGTTTGCTGAGCCTAACGAAGGCCGTATCGGATTCGTAACTCCGGCTGGAACGATCACTGAGTTCCCGATGCCTGTGTCAACCGACGCGCCAAACAGCTTGGCTTTCGGCCCGGACGGCAATATCTGGTTCACACTACAGGATCACGCTGCAATTGGCCGCATCACGCCGGCGGGCGTTGTCACCGAATTCCCCGTTGCGGCGAACAATGCGAAGCTACGCAGCATGACATCCGGACCGGACGGTGCGCTCTGGTTTGTCGACACGCAGAATGGGGCCGTCCTCCGGAGCACGGTGAATGGGCAGATTCAGCAGTTCAGCGTGCTGCCCGATTTGCCGACGGCGATTACGTCCGGGCCCGGCGGCGCGCTGTGGTTTCCTGCCAGCGCGGGCAATCACATCGACCTGGGGAGAATTACGGTAGATGGCGCAATCACGATTTATCCCGATACCACCGGCGACTCTCTCACCCCTACCGTGATTGCCGCGGGGACAGACAACGGATTATATTTCCCTGTGATCGGCAGCGGTTGGACTCAGCTCGTAATCGCCGAAGTGCTGGATACGCCCATGGTGCGCGTCACCACGACGGCGTTGCCGGCCGCAACGGTGGGGACGAACTATCAGACCACGCTCGCTGCCACGGGCGGAACTCCACCGTACCACTGGTACGCATATCCCCTGCCGGCCGGCCTCGCTGTAGACGCCGCAACGGGCGTGATTTCGGGCGTCCCGCAGACGCCCGGCACATGCACCGTCCCGGTCCGCGCGACCGACAAGCAGGGCGCTTTCGCAACCCAGGACCTGACGCTCGTCGTGAACCCGGTGCTCTCCGCCACGCCAACGATCACGACCAAGGCGCTGCCCGGCGCGGTGCAGACCGTGGCCTATTCGCAGACTCTTATGGCGACGGGCGGTAGCGCACCGTACAAATGGACCGTGCTCGTTGGCTCTCTGCCGGACGGACTGGCTCTGAACGCGGCAAGCGGCGTGGTGAGCGGAGTCCCGGTGAAGATCGGCATGTACTCGTTTATTGTGCAGGCGACCGACAGCGCCGGTGCGAGCAATGCGGCAGCGCTGGCAATCACCGTGAATGCCCGGCCGGACGGACCGGCGCGCGTGGGGGCGTTTTCGCAAGTGGCCTCCGGCGCGGGCTGGAAAACCTCGCTATACATTTCGAACATCTCGGCGAGCGCGGCCGACCTGACGCTCTATTTCTGGGCGGACAACGGCAGCCCGCTCACCCTGCCATTGACGGTCACGCAAACCGGAGGGGCGCAAACACTCAGCGCGTCGAACTGGAGCGGGACGATCGGCGCCAACTCGACTGTGCTGCTGGAGACCTCCGGACCGGCCGGGCAGAATCTGACCGGTTGGGCCGAGGTCTTAAGCGCGGGCAGCTTGAGCGGCTACGGAGTGTTCCACTATACGTCAGCGGCGGGCATCCAGTCCGAGGCGACCGTGCCGATGGAAACAAAAGCGCAATGGAACATGCTGGTGCCGTATGAGCTGAATAGCGGCTTCCAGGCGGGCATCGCCATGAACAACTGGAGTTGCGCCGATGCTCTCCCGGGCAGCTTCACGTTCTACGATGCGGCGGGCAACAGCGTGGGCAGCACGCCGGTCAGCATGGACCCGTGCAGCCACCAGTCGTTCATGCTCAGCGACCGGAATGCGGCGCTCAACGGGAATCGCGGCCTGTTGAAGTTCTTCCCGACGGGCGGCGACGGCCTGACCGGTCTGGGTATCCGGGTGAACCCGGCGGGCGGCATCACTTCGACGCCGCTACTGGAGCCGGTGGGGCCGCAAAACGAAGTGAACGGCGAGCCCATGTCCGGAGTGTTCTCCCATGTCGCTGCGGGCGGAGGTTGGAAAACTTCGCTGTATCTGGTGAACCCGGTTCCAGACACCACGACGGTTACGGTCAAGATCCATGCCGATCCGAACCTGCCCGCCGAGTTGCCGTTGCGAATCACCCAAGGCGGCAAGACCTCGGAGGTCACTACCGCGTCTACAACTCTGACGCTCGCGCCCAACGAGACGGTGCTGCTGGAAAGCAATACGGCTTCCGATACCGCGTGGACGGGCTGGGTGCAGGTCGCCAGCCGCTTAGTCATCGCCGGCTACGGCGTCTTCCACTACACCTCACCCGCCGGCGTGGAAAGCGAAGGCACGGTCACGCTGGACAACCCGGGTGTGCCGACCTACTCACTCGCATTGCCCTACGAGGCCGCCGGTAATTTCCAGATGGGTGTTGCGCTGGCGAATCTCGAGGGCGTGGCGACGACGGTGACGGCGACGGCTTACGACATAAGCGGTGTCAAAGTGGGCACGGCCACGGTAGATCTTGGGGCCGCGGGGCACAAATCGCTGATGTTGTCCGAGCTGATCCCGGCGACGGCGGGCAATCGCGGCTTTCTGCTCTTCAAGCCCTCCGGCGACGGGCTGCTTGCGGGGCTCGGCATACGAGTGAATCCGACAGGCGGTTTCACATCGGCGCCAACGATCTGGCAGGGCTTCGTCTTTTGATGCGGCACCTGGAAAGCGAAGAGGGCAGACCATGCGCTGCACCAGTACGCGCCATAACCGCCGGGCCGTCAGGCTGATTCCTTGACGGCGACGAGGCACGCGGTTTCGCGGCCGTCCAGGCGCAGGTCGGCGGGCAGATCGACGGCCGGAGCGAGCCAGGCGCGCTCGACCGTCAGACCGGCCTCTCCGGCGACTCGCGCGAGCACGCGATCGTCCAGGAAGTGCATGCCGCGCGGCATCTGGCTCACCTGGCGGTGCGTGCAAACGGCGCTGAGCTTTTCCACCCAGCCGGGCCACGTTTCGCCCGCGGCCACGCGTCGTTCGTACTCCGGGATGAACGCGGCGAAGGGCGCGCGATAGGGCGACGCAGCTTGCACGAAGAGCTTGCCGCCGGGCCGCAGCCAGCGCGCGATGCGGCTCATGCCGAGCGTGAGCAGACGGCCCGTGAGGAAATGGAAAATGTTAGCCGCATGCACCGCGCCGAGCGAGCCTTCGGCGAAAAAAAGATCCTTCGGGAAACGGCCGGGGAGCACGGTGAGGCGCGCATGCTCATTCGCCGTGAGGCCAGCCTGCGCGCGGCGCTGCAACTCGCGCAGATGGCGCGGCTCGACGTCGTTCGCGATGACGTACGCGCCCGTGCGCACGGCCGTAAGCGACACCAGCCCGTAGCCCGCGCCGATGTCGAGCGCCGGCGCTTCCGGCCCGCAACGGCCCGCGCGGCAGAAATCGAGAAACAGCTCGCTCTGCGGGCTGATCTGCTCGGAGATCCAGCCCATGCGGTTGCGGGTGAAGCGCCGCCCGGGACGCGGCGGCTGCGAAGTGGCGGTCACTCCCTTCAGCGTACAGCGCGACGCCCTAAAACTGCGCCACGGTAAGCGCGAACTCCTTCAAGCAAGCCGGGCCATTCCGCGCCAGGCGGTAGCGAACTTTACGGCTGCGGGCTAAGCCGTATTGCGGTTGGCTGGCGCCCCTTATAATGAACTAGCTTGCAGAGGGTCCATGAACACGAACCAGTGGAACTCGCTCGAAGTCGCCAAGCTGATTGCTCAGGTTCTCACGCCTCTTGCGCTCGCAATACTCGGCCTCTACATCAATCGTGTTTCCAAGCGTTTTGACGATCTTCAATGGCGCAGCCAGAAGCTGATCGAGAAGCGCTTGGCCATCTACGACGATCTCGCGCCGCAGCTCAACGATCTGCTTTGCTATTTCACGTACGTCGGCGGCTGGAAGGAGATGGCCCCGCCCGACGTCATCGCTCTGAAGCGCGCGCTAGACAAGAAGATTCACCTTGCCGCGCCGCTTTTCAGCGAGACGTTCTTCCAGGCATGCATGACGTTCCTGAATCTGTGCTTCGAAACGTATACCGGGTGGGGCCAGGACGCGCGCCTGCGCACCCAGTTCGAACGGCGCCAGCAGACATGGCAGGGCGAGTGGAAAGACGAGTGGTCCACGTGTTTCAGCATCGTTCCGGCGAACCCGCAAGAAGTGCGGGACGCGTACACAGCGGTGATGAGCGTCTTCGCGGCTGACATTGGAGTCCAACAGAAGTCGGCGATACCCCGCTCCGGCGAGATTCCGGGCAATATCCGCTGAGTGATGTGGGACCGAAGGTGGCACGAAGTGCGCGCCGTTTGACGATCAAAACGAAAGGGCGTGGCTGGCCGGAGGGGTCAGCCACGCCCGAGGGGATTAGCGCTGGATGCGGGCCGAGCCGCCTTTTGCGAAGGCGCGCACCTGCTCGACGGTCGCCATGGTGGTGTCGCCGGGGAAGGTCGTCAGCAATGCGCCGTGGGCCCAGCCGAGTTTGACAGCCTCCATCGGCTCTTCGTCGGTCAGCAGTCCGTAGATGAAGCCGGAGGCGTAGCCATCGCCGCCGCCGACGCGATCGAGCACGTCCAGCTCCGCCGTCGGACTGACGTAGGTCTGGCCGTCGATCCACGCCACCGCGCCCCAGGAGTGGTGGTTGGTGGAGTGAACTTCGCGCAGCGTCGTGGCGACGATTTTCACGTTGGGGAACTTTTTCACCACGCCGTCGATCATGCCGAAGAAGACGCTCGGGTCGAGCTTCGATTTCTTCTCGACTTCGGGGCCCTTCACGCCGAGGCCCATTTGCAGGTCCTCTTCGTTGCCCACCAGAACATCGACGTGTTCGACGATGCGCGAGATCACGTTGAGCGCCTTCTCATGGCCGCCCCAGATGTCCCACAGCTTGGCGCGATAGTTCAGATCGAATGACGTCACCGCGCCGGCGGCCTTGGCGGCCTTCATGCCTTCGATGATCACCTCGCCGGTGGTCTCCGAAAGCGCCGCAAAAATGCCGCCCGAATGGAACCATTTGACGCCGCCGGCGAAGATCGACTTCCAATCGAAATCGCCCGGCTTCAACTGCGCCGCGGCTTCGTTGCAGCGGTTATAGAAGACCACTGGAGCGCGCACGCCCTGGCCGCGATCGGAATAGACCGTCGCCATGTTCGGGCCGTTCACGCCGTTGTGCTTGAAGCGCTTGTAGAACGGCTTCACGCCCATGGCGCGGACGCGCTCGGCGATCAGGTCGCCCACCGGGTAATCGACCATGGCGCTGGCGATGGCAGTATTCAGGCGGAAGCAATCCGCCAGATTGGCCGCTACGTTGAACTCGCCGCCCGAGACGTGGATATCGCAATGCGTCGCTTTGCGGAAGGGAATGACGCCGGGATCCAGACGATGTACCAGTGCGCCGAGGCTCACCAGATCGAGCGCGGCGTCCTGTTTGATATTCAGACCGTATTTCATGAGTACTCCGAAAAAACGTGGGGCGGCTCTCCAGAGCCGCGCGGGGCCTCCAGGCCCCGCCAGCAGGCATGATTGGAGGCCGGTCTGGAGACCGGCCGCGGCTTTGGAGAGCCGCCCACCATGCTTAGGCCGTGTAAGTAGTCGACGCGACGCGCCCGCCGTGGCCGGTCCAGTTGGTGTGCGAGAACTTACCGCGTGGCTGATCGACGCGCTCGTAGGTGTGCGCGCCGAAGTAATCGCGCTGGGCTTGCAGCAGGTTCGCCGGCAGCCGCGAGGTGCGATAGCCGTCGAAGAAATTCAGCGCGGTGCAGAAGGCTGGCGTCGGCACGCCGAGTTCGATGGCCTTGCCAATGGCGCGGCGCCAGGACGCCTGGTACTTCAGCAGCGTCGACGAGAAGAATTCGTCGAGCAGCAGGTTGTGCAGTTGCGGGTTCTTATCGAACGCCGCCTTGATCTTGCCGAGGAACCGGCTGCGGATGATGCAGCCGCCGCGCCACATGAGGGCGATGCCGCCGAAGTTGAGATTCCACTTGTATTCCTTGGCGGCCTCGCGCAGCAGCATGTAGCCCTGGGCGTAGGAGATCATCTTGGAGCAGTACAGCGCGCGGCGGACGTCTTCGATAAACGCGGCGCGATCGGCCGGCGCGACCGGCGCCGGGCCGGAGAGAATCTTCGACGCCTCCACGCGCTCTTCCTTCATCGCCGACAGGCAGCGCGCGTAAACGGCCTCGCCGATCAGCGTGACCGGCACGCCGAGGTCGAGCGAACTGATGCCGGTCCACTTGCCCGTGCCCTTCTGGCCGGCGGTGTCGAGGATCTTGTCGACGATGGCCGAACCGTCCTCGTCTTTTTTGCCGAAGATGTCGCGCGTGATCTCGATCAGGTAGCTGTCCAACTCGCCCTTGTTCCATTCGGCGAAGACGTCGTGCAACTCATCGGGCGTCAGGCCCAGGCCGTCCTTCAGCAGGTGATAGGCCTCGCAGATAAGCTGCATGTCGCCGTACTCGATGCCGTTGTGGACCATCTTGACGTAGTGACCCGCGCCGTTCTCGCCGACCCACTCGCAGCAGGGCGAACCGTCCTCGACCTTCGCGCTGATCGACTGGAAGATCTCCTTCACGTGCGGCCACGCGGCCGGGTTGCCGCCGGGCATCATGGACGGGCCGCGGCGCGCGCCCTCCTCCCCGCCCGAGACGCCGGTGCCGATGTAGAGGATGCCTTTCGCGGCCAGCTCTTCCGTGCGGCGCGTCGTGTCGGGGAAGTGCGAGTTGCCGCCGTCGATGAGGATGTCGCCGGGCTCGAGATGCGGCACGATCTGTTCGATCATCGAGTCGACCGTCGGGCCGGCTTTGACCATCAGCATGACGCGGCGCGGGCGCTTTAGCAGCGCGGTCAGCTCGGCGATCGAGTGCGCGCCTTCCACCAGCGTGCCTTTGGCTTCGTTCTTCAGGAAGTCGTCGACCTTGGAGACGGTCCGGTTAAAGACCGCGACCTTATAGCCGTGGTCGTTCATATTCAAGACGAGATTCTGGCCCATGACGGCCAAGCCGATAAGACCGATATCGCAAGTTGCTTGTGGCATGTACGCTTCCTTTCCAATCGCCGCGCGGCGGCGAGCGAGGGCGGAGAATCCGCCGTCTCGTCAACGCCCAAACCGGGTGCGCCGCACCACGCGAGTGACAGCGACTTTAATTCTATCGAGAAATGCATGGACGGCACCGCAACGGCAGCCGGTACAGTGTGGGCAAAGCCCGGCGCTGGAGCGGGTTGGCCGTTTTCCGCGGACGCCTGGACGCGGGGGCGCCGCGCGCGCCAGCAGGGCCCAAAGCGCCCGAATGGCTTGACCCACGGGACTAGAGTCTGAAGGTCAGCCCGCGTCCGCGGGCGTGCATTCCACCCATTCAGGGCGCGCACTCCGCGCGCCGCACGGAGGCTTTCCTATGGACCGGGCCTTACTGGTCGGCATCAATGCGTATCCCGGCGCGCCACTCGCCGGATGCGTGAACGACGTAACGGACATGGCGGCGTTTCTCACGGCGAAATGCGGCTTCGCGGCGGATTCAATCCGCATGCTGACCGACGCGCGCGCCACGACGGACGCCATGTTGGACCGCCTGAACTGGCTCATCGGCGGGTTGACCGCCGGCGACCGCATTCTGTTTCACTACAGCGGTCACGGCACCCAGGTGGCGCAGCGCGACGGCGAGGGCAGCGTCGACCGCCTGGACGACGCGATCTGCCCGGTCGATTTCGATTGGACGGCGCCGCACATGATTCTCGGTCGGCAGTTCAAGCAGCTCTTCGCCAGCGTCCCCGCGGACGTCGAGTTCGTCTGGGTCTCCGACTCGTGCCACTCGGGCGATCTCGACCGGAACCTGCCCGGCGCGGGCAAAACGCACGCATTGCAGCGCTTCCTGATCCCGCCGGCCGATGTGGCCTGGCGTGCGATCGCGGCCCTTGAAAACAAGATTGCGCCGTCGGGCTTCGTCCACGCGCCGGATGGGTTGAACCTCGCGCTGGTGTCGGCCTGCAAGTCGGATCAGACGGCGGCCGACGCAAGCTTCAACGGCCGTCCGAATGGAGCGCTGACGTACTACCTGTTGCAAGCCCTCAACGCGCCGCGCGCGCTCGGCACGCCCCTGACGAGCGTTGTTTCCGGCGTGCGCAAAGCGCTCAAAAAGGCGCACTACGCCCAAGAGCCGCAGATGGCCGGAGCGCAGGCAACGCTGGGCCGGCCGTTCCTGGGCAAGTAACATCAACCTGGAAACGGAGCCACGACCGTGAGGGAGTGGTTGTACGGGTGCGTCTAATTCGGCGCGCGGCCATGTTCCCACCGTTCCCTTACGGCCGCCGCTCCGTTTCGATGAGGGAGTAGACGATCACGGTCGCGGTCCGGCCCCGTTCGACATACAGCGGCCGCCATGCGGCCAGCCCGGTGGCGGGATTGAAGACCGCCAATGCGCCGTTGACCGGCCCCAGTCCATCGAGGATCCAGGCCGGCGGATGCGTGGCGAGCAGCGCCTGACGATTCTCGCGAGAAAGCGCGGGGAACGTCTGGCGGCCGCAGGTCAGATGGCGGTCGGCAAGCACGCCGCTGAGCGGCTGCGAATCGAGGAAGCGCGTGCCCGGCGTCAGGCGCGCGAGCGTGTACAGCTCCGGCCGGTAGCCCCACACCAGCGCCGAGCGATCGCCCGCCGGAGCAGCCGTGACGATGGTGGCGGCGCGGCGCGAGTCTTCATACAGGATGAGATCGCGCGAGGCGTGCGGCCGGTCCTGAAGGGTCTCCGCGGCAAGCTGCAACGAAGGCGGCAGGAAACGGATCAGCGGGATGACCAGCAGGGCGGCGAACGCCGTGCGCCAGCGCGGCGGCGCAATCGCGAAACCGCGCGCGGCGGGCAGCGCGAGCGCCGGCAGGAGTTGGAAGAAATAGCGCGGGAAGAAGCGCCAGCCCATCCAGGCGCCGCCCAGGCTGATAACGATCCAGCCGGCCAGACGCCAGCGCCGGTCCTTCTCGTGGACCAGGGCCCAGGCCGCGGCGAGCACGATTGCGATATGGAAGCCGCCCCAGTTCAGTGTGCGTCGCAGGCCTTCCACCCAGGGATGCGCCAGCGGCGTGTCGCGCGAATATGCCGCGCCCCATACCCACACCTGCCGCCAATGATCGAGCAGCGCTCCGTCCGCGGCCATCCACAAAATGAGAGCGCCGGCAGGTACGGCGAAGCCCGCCAGAATGCGCGGCGTTTCCCACCAGCGCCACAGCAGGCAGATCAGCAAAATCAGCAGAGCTTTGCCGTTGAACCCCAAGGCAACGCCGCAGAACAGTCCCGCCAGCAGGGGCTGGCCCGCCGCCAGCGAACCGATGGCCAGCAAATGAAACGGCAGCGCCAGCAAGTCGGGCGTCAGCGCCATCGCGGCGGCGGGAAAATCGAACGTCAGGAAAAACGCGACGAGCACCGCCGCCCAGCCCGCGACGTCGCGGTTGCCCCACAGTTGGCGGGCCGCGCGCCACGCCGTCCAGGCCGCGAACGCCACAAAGAGCGCCCCGGCCAGACGCAGTGGCCAGCCCATCGTGGCTCCGAAAAAGGTGTAGAAGGCGGGGAACAGCGGCGGCTTGTCGAACCAGATATCGCGGTAGAGCGTGTGCCCCGCCAGCAGGCTTCGCGCCGCCGCCAGGGGGTACGCCTCCTCCACCCACAGCACGCCGGCGTGACAGAAGCGCACCGCCGCCAGGAGCGCAACGATCGCCGCGAGCCATCGCTTATCGGAAATTCGCATGTCCATTCCGCAACCGCGCGGCCCGCGAGCGGATCCGCCAACGCGATTCTCGCATACGGCGCCGCACGATATTGCGCCTCGCTATGCTGGTGAACGTGGCGCGCAAACAGACTGCCATCCGCAGTGTGGATAACAAATGAGGGAATGCCAAGCTACCGCCGCCGATGCCGGGTTGCGCCTGGACCAGTTCCTGGCGGAGAAGCTGCCCGAGTACAGCCGCGCGCGGTTGCAGAGCTGGGTGGAAGAGGCGCGCGTGCGGGTGAATGGCGCCGTTGTGCGGAAGGCGTCGACGAAACTGAAGGGCGGCGAGCGCATTGAGGTCGATCCTGCCGAACTGAAACCACTGCGCGCCTTTGCCGAAGACATCCCGCTCGACATTCTGTATGAAGATGACGACGTCATAGCCGTGAACAAGCCTGCCGGACTGGTGGTGCATGCCGGCGCGGGCCGCGCGTCGGGCACGCTGGTGAATGCGCTGCTGAACCATTTCCAGACGCTCTCGCATGTCGGCGGCGACCTGCGCCCAGGCATCGTGCACCGGCTCGACAAGGGCACCAGCGGCGTGCTGCTGGTGGCGCGGACCGACGCGGCGCACCGCAGTCTGGCGGCGCAATTCGTGCGCCATAGCGTGGAGAAGACCTATCTCGCCATTGTGCAGGGCCAGCCGAAAGACGACCGCGGCGCGATCGATCTGCCGATTGCGCGCGACCCCGTTCATCGCACCAAAATGACAGCGCGCCTGAGCGCGGGCCGGAACGCGCATACGGAATATCGCGTGCTGCGCCGCTACGCGAAGTTCGCGTTGTTGGAGGTGCATATCGGAACCGGCCGCACGCACCAGATTCGCGTACACCTCTCGACGCTCGGCCACCCGGTGGCCGGTGACACGCTTTACGGCGCCGCCGCGCAACCCGAGTTGAACCGCCCGTGGCTGCACGCCTTGCGCATTCGCTTCGACTCGCCATCGACGGGCAAAAGGATCATGATTGAAGCGCCGGTTCCGGCGGAGTTAACCGCCTGGCAGGAACGCCTGGCGGGCTAGAATGAGGGCAGCATGAGCGGATTCTCGTCGCGCAGAAATTTCCTCGCCGGTCTGGCCGGCTCGATGGCGCTGGCTAAACACGTCCACGGCGCCGGGCAGGAGCCTCCGTCACAGGAGGACAAGTCCCAGACGATCAGCCTGGAAGTCACTCGCGTCAACATCCTGTTCACCGTGGCCGACAAGAAGGGCCGCTTCGTCAACAATCTGGCGAAAAGCGACATCGAGGTGATCGAGGCCAAGCGCAAGCAGACGGTCCTGGAGTTCGCCGCCGAAAGCGAACTGCCCCTGCGCATCGCCATCCTGGTCGACACCAGCAACAGCATCCGCGCGCGCTTCCGGTTTGAGATCGAGGCTGCCCACACGTTCCTCGAAAGCGTCATCCGCAAGGGGCGCGACAAAGCGTTGATCTACGGCTTTGACACGGAAGCCCAACTGATACAGGATTTCACCGACGACACCGAACTGCTTGGCAGCAAGCTGCGCGACCTGCGGCCGGGCGGCGGTACGGCGCTCTACGACGCGATCATGGCCGCCTGCCGCGACCGCATGATGCTGGACCAGCCGATGCACGATTTCCGCCGCGCCATGATCATCATCGGCGACGGCGAGGACAACGCGAGCGGCCATACGCGCGACCAGGCCATGGAATTCGCACAGCGCACCGACGTGGTCATCTACGCCATTTCCACCAACAACAGCGGCAGCATGGTGGACCAGACCGGCGATCATGGCCGGGGCGTGCACATGACCTCCGAGGGCGACAAGGTGCTCCAGTACATGACCCGGGAAACCGGCGGCCTGACGTACTACCCGTTCCGCGCGCAGGATCTGGAGCAGGATTTCGAGAACATCGCCAACGAACTCCGCAGCCAGTACAGCATCCTGTTCCGTCCCGAACCGTTGAAAACCGACGGCCTGTACCATCCCGTCGAAGTGCGCATCCCGCGGCGCGGCGATCTGGTGGTGCGCGCCCGCCGGGGTTACTACGCGCTCCGGCAATAGCGTTTGGGCGCGCGCTTGCGCGCCTTTCCAGCGTGGCGTAGGTTAAGAGATCCGCGGCCGTCCGGTGCGCGGAGACAACACACAGCGGGGAGACTGCCGTGCTCGATACCTCGTCCAGCCTCGTCCACAGAGCCGCCGCGTGCGCCATCCTGGCCGCTGCCGCGTGGTTCGGCCTCCGCGTTCCCTTGCCGCAGCCGCCCGGCCTCGCCGCGCCGGCCAACGTGTTTTCCGCCGACCGTGCGCTGAAACACGTACGGGCCATTGCGACGAAACCGCATCCCGCGGGATCGCCCGCAGCGGCGGCGGTGCGCGACTACATTTTGAGCGAGCTGGCCCTGCTGGGCATTCCCGCCGAAGTGCAGCGGAGTACCGGGCTCTACCAGCGCGGCTCCATCGTGATGGCGGGCCGCGTGGGAAACATCGCCGCGCGGCTGAAGGGCACGGGCGGCGGGCGCGCGCTGATGCTCTGCAGCCACTACGACTCGGTCCGGACCGGCCCCGGCGCCGCCGATGACGGGCATGCCGTCGGCGTGCTGCTGGAAACGGCGCGGGCGCTGAAGGCCGGCGCGCCGCTGCGGAACGACGTGATTTTTCTCTTCGACGTCGAGGAGACGGGCATGACCGGCGCGGATGCCTTTGCCCGCGAGCATCCCTGGCGCAAAGACGTCGACGTCGTGTTGAACTTCGAGGCGCGCGGTACGCGCGGGCCGGTCTTCATGTTCCAGACGAGCAACGGCAACGGCCCGCTGATCCGCGAGTTGGCCGCCGCCGCGCCCTACCCCGTCGCCACATCGCTCGCCTACGAAATCTACAAGCGCCTGCCGAACGACACCGACATGAGCGTGTTCCGCAAGTACGGTTACGCGGGCTACGATTTCGCCTTCATCGACAACGTGCTCGACTACCACACGCCTGCCGACGACGTGGCGCATCTCGACCCGGCCACCGTGCAGCACGCCGGCAGTTATGCGCTGGAACTCGCGCGCCGCCTGGGCAACGCCGATCTCGCCGCGCTGCGCCAGCCGGCGGGCGACGCTGTGTATTTCTCGGCGGGCGGGCTCTTCTTCCATTACCCGGCGGCGTTCGCGGGCGCGTTGACGCTCGCCGTACTCGCGCTCTTGTGGTGGGTACTTGGCACGCTGCGGCAACGCGGCGCCATCACGCTGAAGGGCGCGGCGCTCGGCGCGGGTCTCTGTGCGGCGACGGTCGCTGTAGCCGCGTACGCGATGGGCTATGTGTGGAAGGCGCTCTGCCTGCTGCACCCGGGCTATCTGAGCCTGCCGCAAAACGACGTCTACGCGCGGAATTGGTACATCGTTGTGTATTTCGCTCTGGCTTTTGCGCTCTTCCTTGGCGTGTTGGCGCTGGCGCGGCGTTACTCCACGGTAGAGAGCTTTGCGGCTGGCGGCCTGGTCGCGGGCGCGCTGGCGCTGATTGCAGCTAACGTCTTTCTGCCTGGCGGCACGTACATTCTGCTGTGGCCGCTCGTGGGCGGCGCGCTCGCCCTGCGCGCCGGCGTCCAGCGGCCCGTACTCGCGGCAGCGCTGTGCATCCCGGCTTTCGTCCTGCTGCTCCCATTCGCGTGCTTCGCTTTCGCGGGATTGATGATGGACGCGGCGGGTCCCTCGTCGGCGCTGTTCCTGTTGGCATTGACGCTCTCCTCGACGCCGGTGGCGGCCATCCTGGGCGCGTCGTATCGCGGATGGCTCTACGCCGTTGGCGCAGTCTTTGCCGTCGCCCTCGCGGGTGGCGCCTGGGCCAACCAGTTCAGCACCGCACAGCCCATCGAAAACGATGTCTCGTACATCGCGGACGTCAACGCGGATGCGACTTGGTGGGTCAGCCGCACCCACGGTTCCGATCCATGGCTGCGCCAGTTCCTCGGCCGCTCACCCGGGATCGTGCAGAACCTCTATGACATGCAGGGTGAGGCGCAGCGCGCACCGGCGCAGCGCATTGACGTGGCCGCGCCGGAGGTGAAAGTGACGGGCGACGTGCCGGGCCGCGGCAAGCGGCGCATCGCGTTGAAAATCGTCTCGCGCCGCTCAGCCGTTATGTTCGTGGTGCAAATGTTGAATCCACGGGACCTGATCTCCGGCTCGGTGGAAGGGTTGCCCTGGTACAAGAATGGCGGGCTCACGCGCCGCGCCGGCTGGGACGGACTGCCAACGGTGTACTACACGGCGCCAGGGCCGGAAGGCGCCGCGTTGGACTTCGAGATCCGGGCGGGAGCCAGGCTGAAGCTGCGGGTCTTCGAGCCGGTCCATGGACTGCCGCGCGGTCCGGAGTTTCACTGGTTATGGAGAGGGCCGGGACTGCTGGCCGCCCCGGCCCACCCCTTCAACGACGATACGGTCACCGTCCAGAGCTTCGAGTTCTGAACGGCCGCGAGCCTAGAACAGGAACTTCAGTCCGCCCGAAGCCCAGGCCTGCGGCGTGCGGAAACCGTCTTCGTAGTAGGCCTGGTTTAGCGCGTTCTGCACGCGCGCGTAGAACTCGACCGAGCGATGCTCGCCGACCGGTAGCGTGTAGCTCGACATAAGGTCCAGCTTGCGCGGCCCGGGGAACAAGTAGGGCCGGTTGCCGCCCGACGAGTAGACGTAGAAGACGCCGGAGACGTAGTCCGACGCCGCTACGAACGTGGCGCTGACCTGAATGCGCTTGCCGATCTGCTGCGTCGCCACCAGCGTACCCGCGTGCGGGAAGACGCGGATTGCCTGGAGGAATCCGTTGGTGAGGATCGGCGTCTTCTCGATCGCGTTGGTGTAGACGTAGCTGGCGTGGATCATCATCGTGCGCCAGGGCCGCATCTCGCCGGAAACCTCGACGCCGCGCGCCAGCCCGCCGCCCGCGTTGATGTAGCCGCCCCAGCGGCCATACGGATCGTCCAGCGGCGTGTCGCCATAGGTGACGACGTTTTGCAGGCGCGTGTAGAAGTACGATGCGCTCAGCTTCAACCGGTTGCTGGCGAAGTACTGATCGAAGCCGAAGTCGAACGCCAACGTGCGCTCCGGCTTAAGCTGCGGATCGCCGATCGGCGTGAATGAGCCGCCGTAGTAATACGCGCCGAAGCGTTCATACAAACTCGGCGAGCGGTACCCGTTGCCGGCGTGCGCGCGCAGTTTGGTCTGCGAACGCGGCAGGAAGTAGCTCAGCGCGGCATCGCCCGTGTAGGAGTTGCGCGGGCTGGTCAGCGGAGCGTTCTGAAAGACTCCGGCGCCGCCCGTGAAATCCGGCGCGGAAAGGTCGTAGTGGCCGATCCGTCCGCTCAAGGAGAGCAGCAGCCGGTTGCTGAACATGCGGATCTGGTCCTGCGCGAAGACGGCGTGGCTGTTTTGCGAGACGTCCGCGATGGCGTTGGAGCGCTGCGCCGGGCCGGGATTGCTGTCGCTGTTGCGGCTGCGATACGACTCGCGCTCGAACTCATAACCGCCGGTCACCAGATTGTGCCGCCCGAGCGCCAGGTCGGCGCGCGTGTTCAACGTATCGACGCGCCCGCGATAGTAATCCTGCGTATTGAAGAGCGGCTGATAGCCCGCGCCCGCCGGGCCGTTGCTGTTGTTACGGTCGCCGAGGAAGCTCTGCCAGGAGACGTGCAGCGTGACGTTGGAACTCACAATGCGCTGCGCCGAAAGCATGGTGGACGTCAGGCTCGAATCGGCGCGGCTGTCGGGATCGGAAAAGTTCGGCGCGAAGGTCGCGTTGCCCCAGTTGAACGCCTGGCCCGCGTCGCCCAGCGCGATCTGCGAGCCCGGCAGCGCGATAGCCGGTACGACGCCGGTCGCCGGCAGATTCGCGTCCGGCGCGGCGTACGGCGAAACGTTGACGCCGGTCATCGCCTCGGAGGCGAACAGGCGCGCGCTCAGCGTGGTGCGCGAATCCGGCCGATAAAGGAGCGAGCCCTGCTCGGCCGTGTTGCGGACGTTCTCGATGCCGCCCGTGCCGCCGCTGACGTTCAGATGCGAGCCGGAAAGGCTGTACTGCAACTGGTCGTGCTTCAGGCCGCCGGCGATTTTGACGTCGCCGAAGCCGAAACCGAGCCCGCCGCCCTCGGCGCCGACTTCGCCATGAAATGGAATGCCGCCCTGATCGCTGACCACGTTGACCACGCTGCCGATAGCGTTGGTGCCGTAGAGCGACGAGCCTGAACCGCGCAGGACTTCCACGCGGTCGGCGCCCGTCAGCAACAGATTGCTCATGAACGCGGTCGAGTCGCCTTGCGGGCTCGCCACGTCGCGCAACCGCATGCCGTCGAGCAGCACCAGGGTGTCCTGGGCACGCAGGCCGCGCGTCTGAATGCGGGTCATCTGGCCGGGCCCGCCGAGCTGTTGTACGCGCATGCCCGCCGTTGTCTCCAGCGCCTCGCCGAAGGAATAGACGCCGCGCCGGTCCAGATCGGCGCGGTCGATCACGTCCATCGCCTTGCCCGATTCCTCGGTCGATTGCGGCGTGGACGACGCCGTGACCAGCACGCGCGCCGTCAGACCGCGCACGTTGAGCGTCAGATCTTTGTCAAACGGCTGCCCGGCAGCGAGCTGGATCACGACGGGACTGGCCTGGTCCAGGCCCTCGGTGCGCGCTTCCAGCAGGTACTCGCCCGCCGGCACGCGATCGAATTGATAGCGGCCGTCGTCGCCCGACTGGGCCACCTGACGGACCGCGTTATCGCGGCTGTAAAGACGGACCGTGGCGGCCGGAACCGCCGCGCCCGACGGATCGAGCACCCGGCCGGAGACAGAAGTTTGCCGTACCTGCTGCGCCGGCAAAGCGCACCCAAGCACAGCCAGAATTGAAATAGCACTAGCGAAGATTCGCACGCGCCCCTCCCTCGAGAGCTGCATTGAAATCCACACCCGCTTAGGGGTGGGGCAACAGGCAGGTCTTCGGACTTGCGGGCGTGTGTCTCTGAAGAGGCGATCCTACTGGCCGCGGCTTCCCGGGCGTCACCAATTACCGGACGCTCGGTGCCTACTCGTGCGGCGGTCGTTCCCGCTTACCGCTGCGGGGCAGTCCCGGACTCTCACCGGGTTCCCATTTTCATGGCGAAAACGTACGGTCTTCGCCAACCCGTGCACTCCCGAGTGTAGCGTCCGGTTTCCGGCAGGGTCAAATCGCGAGAGCGCGCAGGATCCGTCGTCGCCCCGATAGCCTCGAGGGATTCGCTACGTGCCTGCTCTCTCCCGTTCGCGGTTCGGCGCTGGCGCTGTTCGCGACGATTCCGCGGATCGTGGCGCGCGTTCCTTTGCGCCTGGACGTGAGAAAATGCCGTTCCTGTCAGCACTGACTTACGCGGACGTGGCACGATACAGTTTGGGGTGAAGCCCGATTTCGCCGAGGGCATCTTCCCTCGGGCGAATAAAAGGTGTAAATTGAGACGATTGCCCGTTATCGCAACAGGAGACACCATGGACGACAAGGAAAAGCAACGGCTGCTCGGCGCAGTGCTCGGCCAGATTGAGAAGCAGTTCGGCAAGGGGACCGTGCAACGCCTCGGCTCGCACGACGCCGGCGTGCCGGTAAGCGTCGTCTCTTCGGGCTCCGTTTCGCTCGATGCCGCGCTCGGCATCGGCGGTTTCCCGCGCGGGCGCATCGTCGAGATCTTCGGACCGGAATCCTCCGGCAAGACGACCATCGCCCTGCAGGCCGTGGCGCAGGCGCAGAAGGCCGGTGGCATGGCGGCGTTCGTGGACGTCGAACACGCGCTCGATCCTGGTTACGCCCGCAAGCTCGGCGTCGATACCGATAACCTGCTCGTCTCGCAGCCCGATTACGCGGAGCAGGCGCTCGAGATCACGGCTGCGCTCGTGAGTTCCAACGCCATCGACATTCTGGTGGTCGATTCCGTCGCCGCGCTCGTGCCGAAGGCCGAGCTCGACGGCGAGATGGGCGACTCGTTCATGGGCGTGCAGGCGCGCCTGATGTCCCAGGCCATGCGCAAGCTCACCGGCATCGTGTCGAAGTCGAATACCTGTCTGATCTTCATCAACCAGATCCGCGAGAAGATCGGCGTGATGTTCGGCAATCCCGAGACGACCACGGGCGGCCGCGCGCTGAAGTTCTATTCGAGTGTGCGCCTGGATGTGCGCCGCATCGCGGCCATCAAGGACGGCGAGAACGTCGTCGGCAACCGCACCCGGGCCAAGGTGGTGAAGAACAAGATGGCGCCGCCGTTCCGCGATGCCGAGTTCGACATCATGTACGGCGAAGGCATTAGCCTGGTCGGCGATCTGATCGACGTCGCGGCGGACAAGAACATCGTCGAGAAGAGCGGCAGTTGGTACAGCTACAACGGCGAGCGCATCGGTCAGGGCCGCGAGAACGCCAAGCAGTTCCTGCGCGAGCATGCCGATACGCTGGCTACGGTGGACGCCGCTGTGCGCCAGGCGCTGGGTCTGGTCCCCGTTGCTCCGGCCGCTCCGGCTATTCCGGCGCCGGAACCCGCCGAGCCGGTGAAGACGTCCGCAAAAGGCGCCAAGAGTTAACCCTGGACCAATCCGGCAGTAGATTCGAGAGGGCTTCTGGCAGACGGAAGCCCTTTTCCGTCACTTCCCCCGTCGCGCCATCCCAGCCCTCCTGCGCGCGCAAGTATTGTAGAAAGTCAGGACCATTCGGATTCGTTACCGGGCCTGCCGTGCGCGGGGCCATGGGCGGTCGAATCCGCCGGCTTCGCGGGAGAGGAGTTGCCATGCTTGCTCGCAGAGAACTGCTAAAGGGATTGGCCGGATGGATGGCGCTGCCGCCCGCGCCATTGTTGGCGCCTGAAGACGAACGGTTCCTCGCCGAGCAGGCCCGGCGCGTTGTGCTCTCCGCGCGCTTGCGTCCCGGCGACCTGGGCGGCGGGCGGCGCAATGAGACCGGCTGCACGATCCACGTCCCCGGCGGCAATATGGGCTATCCGGCGTTCTGGATTCGCGACGCGGTCATGATGCTCGGCGACGATCTGATTCCGGCCGACGAATTGGAAGGCTGGATCCGTCTGATCTGCTCGACCATTTCCGGCCGCGACTGGCACGTGCGGCCGGGTGTCGAAGTGCCGGCCTGGTCGGTTCCGGATCATATCAACTACGACGGCAAGGCGACCTTCTACCCGGGTAGTTACGAGACCGGTGACAAACAGGGCGGCAAGCCTTTCGGCAAGTATCCGCCGCTCGACGACAACTTCTATTTCCTCACGGCCGTCTGGCGGCATTGGGCCGTGACGCACAAATTGGCGCTGGCGCAGTCCGTCGTCAAAACGGCTTCCGGCCAGATCCGGCTGAGTGAGCTGTGCGAGCGCGTGTACGCCGCGCCGCCGTCCGATGCCGCGACCGGGCTCTGCGTCGTGGGCGACGTCGAGACCGAAAATGCGAAGGACTTCGGTTTCTGCGACACCATCAACAAGAGCGGCAAGGTGCTCTTCGCCTCGCTGCTCAAATTCGTCGCCGCGCGCCAGATGACCGCACTGTTCCGCGCGCTGGGGCGGACGGACACGGCGCGGCGCTTCGCGCGTGAAGCGGACCGCATCCGGGCCGCGCTTCCCGCGACGTTCGCGCACACCTCCGGCAACGGCGAAACGTGGCTCCACGCTGCGACGGAGGTTGGCAATCAACCCGACGTCTGGGGCACGGCGTACGCGGTATGGTGCGGCGCGGTGGAGGGCGATCTCGCCCGTGCCTTGAGCCGTGCGCTCGCTCGCGCCTATCGCGACAAAACGGCGGTGCGCGAAGGCTGTGTGCGTCACATCCTCACCACCGATCCCGTGAATCACGGTCTCTGGCAAAGCGCGACGTCGAGTCCCGGCGAGTATCAGAACGGCGGCTACTGGGGCACCGCGACGGGCTGGTACATCGCCGCGCTGGCGCAAACCGATCGCGCCGCCGCCGCGGCCATGGCGCACGATTACATCGCTTTCCTGCGCGGTCATATGCGCCCGGACGGCATGGCCGAAGCCTGGGAGTGGTTCAACCCGGACACCGGCAAGAGCACCAATCCGACCTACGTCGCCACCGTCGCGCTGCCGTGGATCAGCCTGCGGCAGGCCGGGCTGCTGGGGAACTGAGGACTCCTCCGCAACGGAGCCGCGACCGTGAGGGAGCGGTGGTATCTCCGCATTGCGGGGTTGAGATCCCGCGCAGGCCGAACGCTGTCCCACAGCGCGCGCCGGCTTCCTGAGCCAGCCACGCGATTGCCGTATCTGGTCACTCGCCTCGGAAGTGTTACGAAAACTACGCCGCGAAAGCCAGTGCCGCGCGGATGTCGGCTTCTTCCAGATAGGGAAAATCCTTGAGCAGATCGTCCACCGTGCACCCAGCCGCAAGCGCCTCCACGATCATCCCGACCGTTACGCGCATGCCGCGGATGCAGGGTTTGCCGCCCATCACCGCGGGATCGATTGTGATGCGTTGAACACCTTGCATGTCCATATACTAGCCCAGAAACCCGTCCATCCTTCCGTCCACCGGGAGTGAGAGAATGACGTCTGCAACCGGAGTCAACTGATGAACATGACGTACCGTTCGGCGGCTGTTGGCGGCATCCTCTTTCTCTGCGCGACGCTGGCCCGTGCCGCCGCTCCGCCCACGGTCGCCGCGACTCCGCCGATGGGCTGGAACAGTTGGGACTGCTATGGCACCACGGTCACCGAGGCCGAGGTCAAGGCCAATGCCGACGCCATGGCGGCTCATCTGAAGCAGCACGGCTGGCAGTACATCGTCGTCGACATCCAATGGTCGCAACCGAATGCCGAGGGCTTTGCTTACCAGCCCGATGCCAGGCTCGCTATGGACGCCTACGGGCGCCTGATTCCGGCCGTGAACCGCTTTCCTTCCTCGGCCGGCGGCAAGGGCTTCCAGCCGCTTGCCGATTACGTGCACAGCCTCGGTCTCAAGTTCGGCATCCACATCATGCGCGGCATCCCGCGCCAGGCCGTGAAGGCGAACTTGCCGGTCTACGGCAGTAAAGCGCACGCGGCGGATTTTGCCGACGTGCATTCGCTGTGCCCGTGGAATCCCGACATGTACGGCGTCGACACGACCAGGCCCGGCGGGCAGGACTATTACGATTCGATCGTCAAGCTCTACGCCAGTTGGGGCGTCGATTTCATCAAAGCCGACGACATTGCCCGGCCCACGCATCGCGGCGAGATTGCGGCGCTGCACCAGGCGATTCTCAAGACCGGCCGGCCCATCGTGCTCAGCTTGTCGCCCGGACCGGCGATGGTGAAAGACAAGGAATTTTTGCACGAAAACGCCAATATGTGGCGCATTTCCGACGATTTCTGGGACAACTGGAAGGCGCTGCGCCTGAACTTCATCCTGCTGTCCATCTGGAGCGGCGTCGGCCATCCCGGTGCTTGGCCCGACGCCGACATGCTGCCGCTCGGCCGCATCGGCGGCCGCCCCGAACAGGGCCACGCACGGCGTACGAACTTTACGCCCACCGAGCAGCAGACGCTGATGAGCCTGTGGTGCATCGCGCAATCGCCGCTGATCTTCGGCGGCGATCTGCCCAGCAACGACGCGGCGACGCTCGCGCTCATCACGAACGACGAGGTGCTGGCGGTCAACCAGAAGGGCGCGCACGGCGGAGCCTTCGCCGAGGGCGGGGATGACATCATCTGGACTGCGGACGCGGTGGGCTCCAACGCGAAATACGTCGCGGTCTTCAACGTCGGCGACGCGAAGCCGATCGACATCCGCGTCGCTTGGGCGGCGCTCAGGATGCCGGAGAAATGCACTCTACGCGACTTGTGGGCGCACAAGGATCTGGGCATGATCGACGGCGGCTACACGTTCACCGTCGAGCCGCATGGTTCGGGATTATATAAACTCGCGCCCGCGCGGTAACGCGCGACATCTATTTGCTCCCGCGCATCATATACGCGGAGATGCGCACGCAGCCGGTTCAAACGCCGCTCTTACCTGGCCGGTTGACGCGGAAACTCGATCTTTTGGTTGTCCAGGAAGAAGAAGCCACGAAACTCCTCTTACCCGTTTTTCTTCGCCGGATACATCGCCATTCTCACCCGGCTGGCTGCGCTCGAATTCACTTCTGTTCCGCCGGTTTGAGACCCGGACACGAAGAGCAGGCGGACAGGCATTTGAATTTCGCTGCCAGGCGTCGCCGCGGGCGGAATAACCGTGACGGCTCGCTCAACGCGTGGGAACTTGCGGTTGCGGCGGCCGCATCCGTGGTGGCGCGCCAGGCCGGCGGGGTTGCTGCCGTCCCGCTATCACGTTGATCGTGGTGACGTCCACTGCCGTGACCGTCACCGCGCCGCCCGGGTTCAGTGTCCAGCCGTCTCGCCGTGCGAGTTTCCCAGGAAGCCCGCCCCATAAAACGCCGGTTTGTAGCCCCGTTTCGTCGCCCACTCGATGGCCCGTTCGACGCGCTGCCGGTAGTCGGGTTCGTAATGAACATAGTCGGGATAGAAATACTGCTCGTGAATCATCAGCTCTATGATCTCGGCCTGATGTGGATCTTGCCCTATCTTGTCGAGACGGGAGACAATCTCCTCTGGCGTAAACATATTGAGCACGATGTCATGCCGGACAAATAGGATGTCTTCCTTGGTGTCTTTCCAATAATCGCGCCCGCTCAGATATTGCCATTGCGCACGCGGCAGATAGTAGCTCACCAGCGGAGCGTCGCCGTACGCCTGGAAGTAGCCCACAAAGCCCAGCACGCCTTCGGCCCGCAGCGCCCGCACAGCCTCCAGCGTGGCCGAGCCCCAGTGCACGGTGGTGAACGTGCTCAGCACCTCTTTGCCCGCAAAACGCTCGATTTCCTTCATGACCAGCCGGTAGTCTTCCCTGATCTGCGCGGCCGAGGCATGCAGGTACGGCCGGTCGGGATCGTTGGCGCGCGCGTGGAACGAGAGGCGAATCCAGTCGGAGTTCTGCTGCCACTCGGAGCGGTACTTGTCTGGCATCTGCGAAAGGTTGAACCCGCCGGTTTCGTAATAGATATTGAAGTGTACCTTTGTGCCGTACTTGCGGTGCATCTCCCGCCAGAACGCCAGGTAACTATTGTCAAAAATAGACTGGTAGGCCCCGGCGTGCTGGGCGATATCTTTGAGAAACAGAATGTTATCGTCGATGGAGACGCGGTAGCGCGGGAAAGAATCGCGGTCCTGCAGCACCGTGATTTCCTGACGCAAACCTCCGGCGGCTTCGGCCAGGATCTTGGTTTCCTTGCCCCGCAGTAGCAGCTCGGTCTGAAACTGGCCATCCCGGACCGGAACGGCTGTCCCGTTGATGCGGACCGGACCCGCCGCCCGGCTCACGCCACGCACCGCAATGCGCAGCCCGTCCGCGGTGACGACTCCGTCGTGACGATTGAGAATCGCTCCGTCGACCGGCTCCACGATGCGGAGCGGATCGTCCGGCTCCCACGGCAGCCGCTGCACGCGATATTTGGCGCGCAGCTTATACACCACCCCGGCGCCGGCTTCGGCGACATACAGATCCCGAAGATCGGGTCCGCCAAAGGCGACATCGGCGACGCGTTTGCCGGGCAGGCGGTAACTGTCGATCTGCTTGCCTTGCGGGTCGAGAACGATCACCGCGCCGCCGCCGTCGCAGGCGACGTACAGGTTCCCCTTTTCGTCCAGCGCCATACCCGCCGGCTCGCCTTGGCCGTGCAGGTCAGCGAAGCGTGCGGCGTTCTTGCCGTCGATCCCGAGTTTCCAGATGGTGCCCGTCCGGTCGCCGACCAGCAGATGCAGGCCGTCCGCCGCCGCCACAATGCCAGTCGGACCCTGCAACGCGGAAGTGACCAGCGTCGTAGCGCCGTGTGCGTCGATGCGGTACACGCGGGAAGCCGCCGTGTCGGTGAAGTAGAGCTGACCGTCCAGCGCGATTGTGAGCCGTGCGGGCCCCGCGAACGCCTCCTTCCCGAAGTGCTCGGAAAGCACCGTCGCCTTCCCGGACGGGGTGATTTTCAGGATCGCCTTGCGGCCCTGGTCGGCGGCGTAGAGGTTTCCGGCGGCGTCGAACGCCAGCCCGCCGGGACGGCCTCCCGTGCTCGTCAACGCGACGGCCACGTCGCGGTCCACAAGGTGCTGAATCCGGCCGTCGCCGGACGCGATGAAGGGACTGGATTGCGGGTCGCACGCAATGCCCTGCGCGGCGACGCCCCGCAACTCCGCGGTCACTGTGCTCTGCTCTGTCGTATCCGCGGCCGATAGCATACTGCTCATAAAGATCACGCTCGCTAAGATCGAAAGTCTCATGCCTGTCCTGGATGTTGGTGTCATCTTGTCAACTGCGGCGTTCTGTGCCGCGGCCGTCTCCCCACCCCGTGCGGAACACTACCGCACCACGCTGCCGTAACCGGCGCAAAGCGGGCAAGCCGGCCCAATCTCCTCGCATCGAAAAGTGGCACGAGAGTCAGAACACCGCCCAGTCTCGTGCCTGCGGTGGCTTTTGCCTCGGCCGCTTTGCCGATCATAGTGCTCGTGACATCACGCCGGAATGGAAGGGCCGCCTGTGCGGAGATCTTGTCTGTCCTTGCGTGCGGTCAGCGACGCAGACCCTGTTGCCGGCGGTAGTCTATGGGCTGCGGACGTTCTGCCCCCGGACATCGGCGCCGCCAAGACGGTGAAGATGCCGGAGCCGGCGGTTTGCAGGGGCCTCTTCCGGACCATATCACCTCTCTGTTCCCGCTGTCATGGCGCGTTGTGCAGCGCAATCGGATGAACCGCACCCCGGTGTCGCCGTACGCAACCAGCCGCTCGGTTGCCCCGGCGGACTCCCCTCCCTTTGAAGGCACGGATTGGCCTCCCGGGCCGTCTGCCTCCGTGGGCCGCATGCGCCGAGTACGGCTCATCTCATCGCGCTCGCAGCGCCCGTTGCGCACGCGGGCGCGACTCTTATTTCCAATGCTCCCGCTTGAGCGGGCGGTACTGGACCACTTTCCGGGCTTGCCGGTCTCTACTGCGCGAAGTACCCGAAGGCGTCGAGTATCAGGTGCGTGGCGTTGGACACATAGGCGCTGATGGAGCCATTGCTGGCCGGCACGATCGCCATGTTGTTCGTGATGGTTCCATCCGTGTCGTTCAGGCTCGCGGCCAGGGGTTGCGGCGATCCCTGCGGCCAGAGCGTCAGATAACCCAGCGGTCCCGGCGGCACAACCGTGGCGTTGAGTACATACGCCTGCGCTGTCGGGGCCATTCCGCAATTGCTGCCCGTGACGTTCGTGTTGATGCTCCCTTGGAACGGTTGTGAGCCGTCGGGCAGGCGCGTGTCCAGCACGCGGCAGGGCGTCACCGTGTACAGCGACAACCCGCCGGTTCCGGGCGGGGCGAAATAGCCATTGATATCCACCACCAGGTCCGTAGCGTCGGTAGCGTAGATGCTGATATTCCCCGCCGTGCCTGCCGGCACGATGGCGCCGTTGGACAGGATCGTACCGGTAGTGTCGTTCAGCGTCGCCGCGTAGGGCTGTTCCTGCCCGGCCGGCCACGCCGTCAGGTATCCCAGCTTTCCGGCGCGGGGAACCACTGCCAGATTCAACGAGTAGGCTTGGGCACTCGCTGAGATGCCGCAGGCCGAGGCCGCCAGAATCGGGAAATTCCGGCTGGCGTTCCCGCTCAGATACGGCCCGCCCAGCGGGGCGTCGGGATCGCGCGTGTCCAGCACGCGGCAGGGCGTCAACGGATAGAACGCCAGGGCTGTGGCGTTGTTGGCGGCGGGCACGAAGTAGCCGTTGATGTCGAGCACCACGTCCGTCGTGTCCGTGGCGAACACACTGACCGCGCCGCCGCTGCCCGCCGGGATAATCGCGGCGTTGGACTTGATCCGCCCGTCAAGCGAGTTCAGTGTCGCCACCAGCGGCTGCGCCTGTCCGGCAGGCCAGACCGTGAGGTAGCCCAACTTCCCTTGCGCCCCGGGCACGACGGCCACGTTGAGAGAATAGGCTTGCGCGGTGGCGGGAATTCCGCACGCTCCGCCGGGAATCGCGAAATCGCGGGAGGCGCCGCCGTTAATGGCGGGTCCGGTGAAAGGTCCATTGGGCACCGTGCGCGTGTCCACCACCCGGCATGGCGTTATCGGCACGAAACGCAACGCCTGTGGCGCCGGCGCCGAAGACGCGGTCGCCTGGGTAAGGGTGAAGGTCTGCGTGCCGATCGTGATGGTTCCCGTACGCGCTAGGTTGGTGCTGTTCGCCAGCACGGAGTAGCTCACGTTGCCAATGCCGACGCCCAGCGTGCCGCTGTCGATCTGAATCCACGGCGCGCTGGTTTTCACTTCCCAAACGCAAGCGGAGGAAGCGTTCACCGCCACGCTGCCCGTGTCGGCGTAGGAGATCGCCGTTCCCGAGTTGGCGCCGAGCGTAACGGCGCAGCCGGGCGTAAGCTCCGGCGAAAGGGTATAGACCGCGAAATCATTCTGGAAGCCCGCGCTCGGATCGGCCTGCAGAACTACATACGCCTTCGCGCCGGTGCTGTCCCAGAAAACGAACTTGCCATGGCTGCTGGCCGACACCTCGCCGAGAGTGATCGCGGGCAGGGTGACCTTGCTGGAAAGGGCGAGGTATTTGTCGCCATGCAGGTAGAGACTCACATCGCGGTCGGCGCTGCTTGAAGAGTTGTTGGCCGGTCCAACGGAGGCAAATAGATGACGCGCGGTAGAATGCGCGATGGACACAATGGCGGCGTAACCGTTCGGAAAGCCGGAGAGCGTGCCGGTGTAGATGAAATCCGTGTCTCTGGTCGAGCCGGTACGGAAGACGCTCCCCGCGTCTCCTACCATGCGGCCGTCATGGGTGAACCAGATTGTGTTGCCGAACGGATGGACGGGGTACACATCCGATTGGTAGGCCTGCGTCATTGGACCGCCGGTAATGTTATACCGGGTCACTGAACCGCCCGACGTGCCAGTATTTGACGTGTAAATTGCGTTGCCGGTCGCGTTGAGCCGGAAGTTGATGCCGTTGTACAGCAGATCGGCTTTCGTTTCAACGCCGGTCGAGATATTGACTGAACTCGATGTGCCCCAGCCGCCGGTAACGCTCATGTAGACGTAGCCGTTGTCGGCGAGAACCATGTCGTAGCAGTTCACCGAGACGTTCACGGATTTCTCGATGGCGGCCGACTGCAGATTGACGATGCTTACCAGTCCGTCATGGCAAACCGCCGCGCGCAGTCCGCTGGGAGCAACCGACACCGCGTTGCCGGGGAGCGGCAGCGCCACCGGCGTATTCACTCCCGTCGCCGGATCGTAGATATTCAGCCGGTTGGGGCTGCCGGAAAGGGCGACGATCCGGTCCAGCGCCGTGCTGTATTCAGCGTCCGCTACGCGGAAAGGCAAGCCGTTGAGGGCCGAAAGTTGCGTGCTCGCCCCGGCCGCCTGAGTAACTGTAACGGTCTTGCCGTCCACCGTGATGGTCGCGTTCCGGACCCACGTCGTGGGATTGGCGTCGACCGCATAACCAACAGCAGCCGGACCGGCGGCGAGCGCGTTGGTTGAGATGGTCAGCCAGGATGCGTTCGACGTCGCTTTCCACGCGCAACCGTCCTTGCCGGTCACGCCCACGGTAAAGCTCCCGCCGGCCGCGGGGACGTTGACGCTTGCGCTGTCCAACGAGACGTTGCAGCCACCGTTCAACGACACGGTGTAAACCGCGTAGTCGTTGAGAAAACCGGAGGTCTGGTCGGCCTGGACCACGGCAAACAGGCGGTCGCCGGCCGCGTTCCAAAACAAATACCGGCCATGCGCGTCATAAGAATTCGAACCGGAGGTGAACTTCGGGATCGCAATGGATCCGCTCACGGCAAGATACTGCTGGTTGAAAAACTGAATCGTTGTGTCGTTCGCCGGCCCGGTGGCCACTGCGGCGGTCACGTGCTGCACCGAGGAGTCCGCGACCGCGGCGAGGCCGTTGCTGGCGAGCGTGCCGTTATACTGCAAATCCTGCGCGGCGATGTCGGAGAGCCGGAACGCCTTACCGGAACCGCTGAAGAGCCGCGTGCCATCCTGGCTGAACCACTGCCGCGGGTTGCTGCCGATGATGGCATCGAAGGCTTTGGGCAGGGGTTGCGTGATGTCGTACCTTTTGGTGGCATTGAGATACAGATACTTGCCATTGGGAGAGATCTTCCCGGCCGTAGAGCCTGCGTAAATCTGATTCCAGGCAGTCTCGTTCCCGCTGGCGATGTTCACCACCCGCACGGCTTCCCATTGGTCGCGCAAGGGGAAGGCGTAGATGTCTGTGGCGCCCAAGGCGAGGTCGAACACCGTCGTAGCGACCGGGAAGGTCTTCTCCACGGTTGCGTTCGCGAGATTGACGTAACTGATCCGCCCGTCGTGTCCTACGGCCGCGTGCAGGCCGTCGGTGCTGATCGACAACGCTGTCGGCGGCATCGTCAGCGGGACCGTGGCGCCGGCGCCCGTCACCGGATCGAGCATCGTCAGCAGATCCGGATTCGTTGAAACAAGGACCATGCGATCCAGCGCCATGCTGTAGTCGGCCGCAATCGGGCGGACGGGCGACGCGGTGACAGGATTCATGCCGGGCGCGGCGGCCGCGTCCTGACTCACCGTATAGGGCAGACCGGCGATCGTGACCGTCCCCGTGCGGGAAACGGTCTGCAGGTTGGGACTGGCCTGAATGGTTACGGTTCCGTTGCCGCTGGAGATGCCGCCCGCGCCCACATTCAGCCAGATCGCGTTGGACGAAGCCTGCCACAGGCATCCCGTGGCCGCGTTGACCGCAACATCCACGCTTCCTCCAGCGGCAGGCACGTGGGCCGAATTCGTCGGCAGCAACGGGCTGCATCCGGATCCGGTAGAGAGCGTCAGCGGGTAGACCGCGTAGTCGTTGGTCAGGTTCGCCTTGGCGTCGGCCTGCAGGACCACGTAGAGTTTGGCCGCGTCCGGGCTGTAGAACAGATAGCGTCCGTGCCAGGGCGCCGTGACCGATCCCGAAATGTAAACGGGCAGTGGCACCCGGCCGAGCAGCGTGAGGTACTGGTCGTCGTAGAACTGAATCTCGGTGTCGGATGTGGCCGGATTGTAGTAGGAGGAGGTTCCTGGAACCACAACGAATTTGTGGGTAACGGCGGAATCGGCCGCGGCGGTAACCAGCGGAGCGGCCGAAAGCGCACCGCTGTACGTCATGTCGTCGCTCTTGGAGGCGGTGGTCCGGAACAGCGTCCCGCAGCCGGTCAACAGGCGGTTACCATCGGCGCTGTAGAAGATACTTCCGCAAGAGCGAAAATCCCCCCAATAGGGATATGTGTAAAGGAATTGGTAGGTCCCGCTCGATATGTCGCCTTTGGCGAGAATGTTGGGCGATGATCCGTCGTCGGTGTTGTAAATCCATTCTCCGTTGGGATGAAGAGTCGGATGGCTCTCGCCGTACGGATTGGGCCTGGACGTCGTCTGGATCGCGGTCGCAATGTTGATCGAAGTCGAGGGCGGCACCCATATATTGCCGTTGCCCGCCAGAACTACAAGATTGGCCGTCGCCGAAAGCGTCAGGTTTTTCTCTACATATCCGACCGGGAGATTCACATAGGAGATCAGTCCGTCATGGCCCACGGCGGCATGGGTGCCATCCGGGGAGACCGACAGGCTGAGCGGCGCCAGGCTCAGATTGATACTGGTCTCGGCGCCGTTGACGGGGTTCACCAGGTGAACTTTGTTCGGATTGGCCGAGATTATGACGAGCCGGTCGAGCGACCGGCTGTATTGAACGTCCACCGGCTTGAATGCGAGGGACACTGGCTGTGCGGAAACACTCGCCATGCCAATCGACGCGCATAAGAGAGCAAAGGCAATGTTGGTACTAGACATTCATTTCGCTCCAAATCAGAACAAGCAGTAATTTTTTTACAGCACGCTTGAAGGCATCGAGCGCCGGTGCCCCGTCGAACCAGAAATCCGTGATAATTTGCAGCAACCGGAATCAAAATCCACGAATCGACGCTCCATATACTCAAATGAGGTAATCCCAGGTACTCAGATCAAGACAGAAATCCAGGGGCAATCCAGGAACAGTATACTCAAATCCACCTCCGCGGATCGCATGCGCCCAAGTCTTGCCGCGCATTCGTGTTCTGCGCCGCGCGCTGCCCGTTTTGCACCGCGCGGATGCGGCTCACTTCCCATAGTCCCGGTCGAGCGAGCGGCATTGCACCGCCTCGGCGATATGTCTGGCCCATGTAGTTCACTCGGCCTGCTCGCTGCCGGTGAGGCCGGCGATAGTGCGGGAGACCTTTAAAATGCGGTCGTGGGCGCGAGCGGAGAGCGCCATCGGCCTCAATCCATCGACGGCAGACGAGGTTGGATGCGGTCGTGGGCGCGGGCGGAAAGCGCTAGGCGCTTGAGGGCCATTTCGGGCGTGCGCTCGGCCGCGGCGTCGAGCGGGCAGATCTCGCGCAATCGGCCGGGCGGCATGCAGGCGTTGACGAAGCCGCGCGCGGCCTGGACTTTGCGCGCCGCGAGCACCCGTTCGCGCATCCCGGCCGACGTCGCGCCGGCGTCCTTGCCACGCAGTTCCTGATAAGCCACGGCGGGCACCTCAATGCGCAAGTCGATGCGGTCCAGCAGCGGGCCGCTGATCTTACCCATATAACGTTGAATAATGCCCCCGCCGCAGCGGCACTCGTGCGTCGGATCGCCATGGAATCCGCACGGGCACCCGTGCAGACATCAACTGCTACTTTAGCGTGAACTCAGAATGGGGTTCGGATCAAGTCGCATGCAGCGCAGAGGGTCAACCCGGCGCTCGACTGCGATAGGCAGCAGAGCGGTGCTTGAATCCACTCGAATTCGCGTCGGCGTCGTTGCTGCCGAACGCAAGTGCAACCGACATTTCGCCGAGGCGAGCCAGCATGGAACACCTCTATACGAGCCACCAGCGATAAAGCACGTGATTCTAGAGGAACTCCAAATTGAGAAATCTCACTTTGTCGTCACGCGAACCTAGAGAGACATGCCAGTGTGCTTCAAGGAAATCAAGCATTGCCACGCCCCGTTCGAGAACGGATTGAGGTGTCCAGTCCGGAAATTGTGCTACAGCAATTTCACTATAGGAACCATTGAAATAGCCCTTCGCTCCTTCTGCATCCATTTTTTTTGCGGCGAACGGTCTGTTTGAAAATCTCGCATTCCTGCTCTGCGATGCGGCAAGAAGATTGCCAAGTGAATTACGGAGAATTCGACGCTCCGATTGAGTTCGTGCCTCAAATGAAGGCCACTCCCCGATGACCGGTGTCTTTGGATAAATATGTTCAATTGTTGCGTGATCGCGCTTTGTGCTGATAAACTCATCCCACGTCAGCTTAACCGTCCCCATTCCGGCTTTATCTTGTAGATATTGTTCGTATTCGAAAAGGAAATAGCGCAACCCATCCCAGTCATAAAATCCTTCGCCATCCCTGGCCAGTTCTCGCATTCTCCCGAGAGCTTTCTCGGCAGAGAAATTCTTAGTAGTGCGGCTCTCCACAATGTCCGTTGCCTCGGATAAGCTCTTCTCTCCCCGATACAACTGTCCAGCCAGCCGATAGAACTCACTGTCGCCCGTATCTGCTCTACTGCGTCCGAGCCTTCCAACTGTGAAGACAAATCGATCAGCTGCCTTCAGGAAAGTGGTAAGGTGAACACTCCCAGACGCCTTATGCATCGCGGCCATTATGAGTGGTTCGAAAGCGCCTCGACCAACCCGACCCATGCCTTCAAGGGCACGTCGGACATCTGCACTGAGGCCAGACGAGCGTTCCGGAAAATGGATTTCGTGCCACTTCCGCGCCGAATCTTGAATGCTAGTTACATACCTCTGCAGCTCCTCGACATCTAGCTTCCCGTCGGTTACCCGCGCAGTGGTGAAGTGCTCTTCAAGGAGGAATGACGAAAACTGTCTGGCCTCATCGCGTTTATATGTGAAATACATTATCCAGTGGGCCTGGAGAAAATCGTCGTCATCCAGGATGCGATCTTTCTCGCGCCCGAGGAACTCAAAAATCGTCTTCCACGCGTCGTTAATATTTCTGCGGAGCGCTTTCCGGTCCTCTTCATCTGTGGGTTCTGGAAGAAGTGTAGAGAGATAAATTAGCCGGTTTTTTAATAACTCCAACCGCGAGAGCGGCTTCCCGCGATTATTCATTGTCTCGAAAACTACAAATACGTCAAGGTCTTGCTCCAACTCGTAAACGTTGAAAACAAACCGCTGAGTCATCGACTTAAACCACCGCTCGATATCATCGAGCGGTGCTTTTTCGACCTGCCGCCTAAAAAAATCCTGGGCTTTTTTAAGGTTCGCCGTGTAGCTAGTTTCAACCCCTTGGAACTGATTTGATTGTTCGCCAAGGATTTGTGTTTTCAAGTACTCATAGCTTGGGTTATCCCTTTCGTATCCAAAGAGATAAGCACGACTGACGCCTGTCTGCTGGACAAGGTATTTTTTTGCCAGATCGGATTTATCGGTTAATGCAAGCTGGTCGCCGTCTTGGATTCGTTCCAAGAGACATTTGATAAGTATAATGGCTGTGGTGAGTCGCTGCTGCCCGTCTACTACATAAAAAGGCTTGTAGCCCTTTACTTCGATGAGCAAAGTGTCCTCATCCCACTTCTTCCACGCGAGGTCGGGCACCTTCTCGAGTGTTAGCTGCCCGGTGTAATGGCTGCGCAGCTCACGCAATCGGTTGAGGTCGTCCCAAAATGCTTCGAGCTGTACAGCCCCCCAAGAGAAGCCCCGTTGATAATCAGGAATTCTGAATACGCGGCTATTGAAAATCGTATCTAGACTTTGCAGTTCGCTGGGCATATCTAATTTCCTTCGAAACGACACTTCACCTTAATCACACGATCCGAAGCTTACCGATAAGCGGCTCTCGTGCAAATCGGAAGCTGGCGGCACTTTCGCGGAATTGGTCGCATGGGTTTCTGAGACGCAAGCGCGGCTAGCCTGCTAAGGTGTACATGAACCCAAGCCAAAAACCACAGGGACAGTATACTCAAGTCCCAACTGCCTTTGGGCGGCAAGCTCGAGTGCTCTCGCAGTTTTGCTCAGTGTGGTCCGCCAACCTGCTCGGTTTTGGCTCCGCCTCACTTCCAATACTCCCGGTCGAGTGACCGGTAGTGCACCGCTTCGGCGATATGTTTGGCCTGGATCTGCTCGCTGCCGGCGAGGTCGGCGATAGTGCGGGAGACCTTTAAAATGCGGTCGTGGGCGCGAGCGGAAAGCGCCAGGCGCTTGAGGGCCATTTCGAGGGTGCGCTCGGCGGCGTCGTCGAGCGGGCAGATCTCGCGCAGCTTGCCCGGCGGCATGCAGGCATTGACGAAGCCGCGCGCGGCCTGGACTTTGCGCGCCGCGAGCACGCGTTCGCGCATCTCGGCCGACGTTGCGCCGGTGTCCTTGCCGCGCAGTTCCTGATAAGCCACGGCGGGCACCTCAATGTGCAAGTCGATACGGTCCAGCAGCGGGCCGCTGATCTTACCCATATAACGTTGAATAATGCCCCCGCCGCAGCGGCACTCGTGCGTCGGATCGCCATGAAAACCGCAGGGACACGGGTTCATCGCCGCCACTAGCATGAAATCGGCGGGGAACGTCAGCGCCATCTGCGAACGGGAGATGGTCACCGAGCGCTCTTCCAACGGCTGGCGGAGCATTTCCAGCGCGTTGCGGTTGAACTCGGTCAACTCGTCGAGGAACAGAACGCCGTGATGCGCCAGACTGACCTCGCCGGGGTGCGGCGTGCCCATGCCGCCGCCGATCAGCCCGGCATCGGAGACCGAGTGATGCGGCGCACGGAACGGGCGCTCGCGCAGCAGGCCCTCTTCGGCGGAGAGAACGCCGGCGACGCTGTGGACCTGCGACGCTTCCAGAGCTTCTTCGAAACTCAGCGGCGGCAGGATGCCGGGCAGGCGGCGCGCCAGCATGGTCTTGCCGGAGCCAGGCGGGCCCACCATAAGAAGGTTGTGAGAACCAGCCGCCGCAACCTCCAGGGCGCGTTTAGCCGAAGTCTGGCCGCGGACGTCGCCGAAATCGGGCATCGATGTTGTGCGCGCCTCCGGCGGACGCTGGAAGGGCTTGGCCGCCTCGAAGCGTCCGGGGTTGTTCAACCAGCCGACGACTTCCCGTAAGTGCCTGAGCCCATAGACCTTCAATCCTTCCACGACGGCCGCTTCCGCCGCGTTCTCCTGGGGCACGATGAAGGCCTGGAAGCCGTTCTTGCGCGCGCAGACGGCCATCGAGAGCACCCCGCGCACGGGCCGCAGCCCTCCGTCGAGTGACAACTCGCCGGTCAACAGAGCTTCGCTGCACGGCCGGACCGCGCCCATCGCGCCGAGGACGGCCGTGGCCATGGGCAGATCGAACCCGGCGCCTTCCTTGCGCACGTTGGCCGGCGCCAGGTTGATGGTCACCGCTTTGGACGGATAGCCGAAACCGCTATTGGAAATGGCGCTGCGAATGCGCTCCTTGCTCTCGCGGACGGCCAGATCCGGCATGCCGACGACGACGGAGTCGCGCTGCGACGAGCTTGCATACAAGTCGACCTCAACCTCAATGGGCTGGGCTTGAATACCGAAGACCGCGGCGCTTCGGGTCCTGAACAATGCCAAGGCTGGCTCCCCTCCTAATGTTCTTAGTGCGCCGGACCGCGCCGGATTCTCCAAATTATCGCCAGTCGCGATGCTGAATCCTGTTATTGCGTGGCGTTGGACGGTGTTCGACGACGGTTCGTTGTACACCGGCGCGCGCGGAATTCCGTCATATCAACTTGACTTGGGTGTGACCGGATAGCGAACCTGTGAAACAGGTGGGGCGTAGTGTGCCGTGCGGCCGGACGCGGGCGCATGCGGCACAGTGCGCAGCGGTATGGTGAGAAGAGCCCGGGTTCCGGAACCCGGGGCAGGGAGGCTTGGTTTCCAGTGATTCAGAGTCCGATGCAGTCGATTCCCAACGGCCGGCGATGGAACGGCTCGAACCTGCGCGGCGCGTTGCGCGTGGCGGGACTGGCCGTCTGTTTCCTGCCGCTGCTATGTCCAGCCCAAACTGCCCCCACATACACGATCAGCGCCGCGGTCGGCAATGGGACCGCGGGCTTCTCCGGCGATGGCGCCGCCGCCACCGACGCCGAGGTGAACTTCCCCGCGGCGATGTTTCTGGACGGTGCGGGCAACCTATATATAGCCGACCAGGCGAATTTCCGGATCCGGCAAGTCGACGTCAACGGAATTATTTCGACCATCGCGGGCACCGGCACCAAGGGCGACACCGGCAACGGCGACGCGGCAACGAAGGCCGAGCTCAGTGAGATCGGCGGGATCACGCTGGACAGCTCCGGGAACATCTATCTTTGCGAGACGGATAAAAACTATATCCGCAAGATCGACACCAGCGGCAAGATCTCGGCGTTCGCGGGCACCGGAACCGCCGGTTTCACCGGCGATACGACGGCTTACACCATCGCCTATAACAAGGCGAACAACATCACGACCGTGACCACCGCGACCAGCGCGGAGATCTCGGCGCCGACCGGCATCGCCGTCGATTCCAAAGGCAACGTTTATTTCTCCGACACCAGCAACAACCGCATCCGCATGATCTCGGCGACGGACTCCACCATCACGACCGTGGCCGGCGACGGCACGGGCGCCTATTACGGCGATGGCGCGGGCGCGATCTACTCGGAGATCAACCACCCGACCTGGATGGTTTTCGACGCGTCCGACAATCTTTATTTCTGCGATTCGCTGAACCATCGCGTGCGCAAGATCGCGGCGGACGACAGCCGGACGATCACCACCGTGGCGGGCCTGGGCTCCGCCGGCAACGCCGATAACGGCGGGCTGGCGGTCAACGCGCAACTGCACTATCCGTCTTCCGTGGCGCTGGACAGCACCGGGAACATCTACATCGCGGACTTCATCAATAACCGCGTGCGCATGGTGACGACGAACGGTGTGATCACGACGATCGCCGGAAACGGCAAGTTCGGCAATACGGGCGACGGCGGCGCGGCGCTCGACGCGAGAATGTACTTCCCGTGCGCCGTGGTCGTTGACGGCTCCGGGAACGTATACGTGATCGACAGCCTGAACACGCGGATCCGGCTGCTGACTCCCGACCAGACCGGTACGACGACGGACCAGACGGATCCGACGACGACGGGAACGGCGCGCTCCATCCGGCCGGCTCCGCCGGTCCACACCATCGAACCGGTGCGGACGGTCCGCCCGGTCCGCGCGGCCGAGTAATCTTTCCATCGAGCGTTGCTCTTCTTTCTGCCGCAGGTTCTCCCTCCGAGGGCCTGCGGCAACGTGTTTTCGGCCCCCGTGTGTGTACAGCGGCAGTGCGCGGTCAGCCGGCCGGCGTGCCATGATGGCCGGAGGCACACAGCATGAAACTGCAAGACAGGGTCACGGTGATCACGGGAGCGGGCGCGGGCATCGGACGCTGCAGCGCGCTCGAGTTCGCCCGGGAAGGCGCGCTCGTGATGGTCGCGGATATCGACGAAGCCGGCGCGCGGGAGACGGTCCGGCGCATCGAAGCGCAAGGCGGGACGGCCGAGGCCGCGGCGGTCGATGTCTCGGACCCGGCGTCGGTCGAGCGCCTGCGCGCGCGCACGCTTGAACGCTTCGGGCGCGTCAACGTGCTCTTCAACAACGCGGCAATCCAGGTGAACAAGACCGTGGAAGACACGACCGTCGAAGAGTGGAACCGCGAGCTGGCCGTCAACGTGGGCGGTGTCTTCCTCTGCTCGAAGTATTTCCTGCCGGAGCTGCGCAAGACGCGCGGTTGCATTGTGAGCATGTCGTCCGTCAACGGCTTTTTCGTGGAGCCGTTCTGCGCGGGTTACTGCGCCACCAAGGCAGCCATTATCGGTCTGACCAAAGCCATGGCTATCGACCACGGCAAGGACGGCATCCGCGTAAACTGCATCTGTCCCGGCTACATCGACGCGGGGCTGGCGGAAGGGTATTTCCAGGCGCAGACCGACCCGGCGGCGGCGCGCGCCGCGGCAGGCAAGCTGCACGCGCTGGGGCGGATCGGACGGCCTGAGGAGATCGGGCGGGCGGCGGTGTATCTGGCGAGCGACGATGCATCGTTCGTGACCGGCACGGCGCTGGTGGTGGATGGCGGTTTTGGCTCCGGCCTGCCGCCGGCAATGTGAAACGCAACCGGTCGCCGGGCTACGCGGTGGTCACCAGCGGGCATGCACCCGACAAGTCTCGATGATCCGTCGGATGCCCCCTCTCTGACGTTCGTGGTTGGGTGCGGAAGCGGCGCTCCGCGACGTGGCAAAGTGAGCACAGGCCCGGGCGTTGCCTAGCAGCCGATGAACAGCCTCGCACTGCGACGGCGCCGATCCGGTCCGCACCAAATCCGAAGCAACTCTACGCCGGGATCGAGCCTGCCTGGATGATCTTCGTCATCACCTCGGCGAAGGTGTCGATCTCTTCGAGCGTCGTGTAGACGTTCGGTGTGATCCGCAGGCCCTGGTACTCATCCGGCGTGACGATCGCCGTCGTCCAGATGCGGTGCTTCGTCCACAGGTAGTTCTGGAGCTTCGGCGCATCGAAGCCGTCGATGCTGAGGAACCCGATGCCGCAGCATTGCTCGGGATCCTCGCTGTTCAGGATCTTCACGCCCGGCAGATCGCGCAACTGGTTCGCCCAGCGCTTGCGCAGATAGCGGAAGCGCTCGGCTTTGCGCTCCGCGCCGATGCTCTCGTGGAAGTTGATCGCCTCGGTGATGGCGTTGCGCTGCGAGGCCGGATGCGTGCCGATCTCCTCGAACTTGCGGATGTTCGCGTTCATCTCCGGCGGCGCGGCCATCAACGGCCAGATCTTTTCGACCTTCGACTTCTTCACGTAGAGCATGCCCGTGCCGATCGGGGCGAGCACCCACTTGTGCAGCGACGTTCCGTAATAGTCGCAATCGAGGTCTTCCTGCCGGAACGGGAATTGTCCGAACGCGTGCGCACCGTCCACCACCGTCTCGATGCCGCGGGCGCGCGCCATCCGGCAGATCCGCTTCACGGGAAAGATCTGGCCGGTCCGGTTCGTGACGTGGCAGATGTGGATGACCTTCGTGCGCGGCGTGATGGCGTCCTCGAACAGCTTCACCAGGTAATCCATACTGGGCGGCGGCACGGGGAATTTGAGCTGCCTGAGCACGATGCCGTCGCGCCGCTCGCGCTGCTGCCAGCAGGCGATCATGCGCGGATAATCCTGGTTGGTGGTGAGCACCTCGTCGCCGCGTTCGAGACGCATGCCCATCTGCACGTTTTCCAGGCTCTCGCTGGCGTTGCGCGTGATGGCGATCTCTTCGGGGTCGCAGCCGAACATGCGCGCCAGCCTCCGCCGTACGGTCTCGATGCCGGGATCGAGCACGTTCCACATGTAGTACGACGGGCTCAGATTCTCCATCTCGAGGTAGCGGACCTCGGTGTCCATGACGATTTTGGGAGCGGGTGAGACGCCGCCGTTATTGAGGTTCACCATGTTGCGATCGACGGTGAACGCATGGCGGATATTCATCCAGAAATCTTCGTCCCGGGCGACCGTGTCGGCGGGGCGGCCGGAAACCGACGCGACTGCGGACTGGGCGCGCGCGATCGAGTCCCTCTGAAAAGCGGCGGCGACGAATGTGCCGGCCGCGGAGGTAAAGAAGCTGCGACGGTTCATTGGTCCACCATAGGCGCGCCGGCCCCCGCCGGTCAAATCCCACAAAGCTGCCGCGCGCTCCGCGAGCAGCCGGACCGCGGTGGCGCGCAAACGCTTATCCGGTGCCGGCTCGGCAAGCGAAGGGCACAGCCTGAAAACACAAAAAACCCGGCCGGAAAGCCATCCCGGCCGGGTCCTGATCAGATGAATGAAAACGCGCTCTTACTTATGGAACCGCTTTTTGAGGCGAAGCAAGCCACTGACCGCCAGCAAGCCCGCACCCGCCATCAACATCGAAGTTGGCTCGGGAACCTGCCCCCCGGGGAGAGGCGACGAGCCGACGGCGCCGTTGAATGCGCCAGAGAACGAATTAATGTTTCCTTCGACGGTCCAACCCGGATTCAGATTGCCAAAGTCGATTGAAAATGCCCAGTCCGTGAGGCCCCCACCCGGGAACTTCACAATGGTCGACGAAACGATCGGAGCAGAGCCTGACGTTCCTGGCGTCAGATTGAGCTGCAGATCATGACTGCCGCCGTTATAGAAGAGCTGGCCGTTGACGGAGCCGAAGTCCACGGTCAACAGGTTTTCCGTTCCGCCAGGCGCCGCGAAGGTGAAAACGAAGTCACCCACCACGTCCTGGCCGTAATAGCTTGTCGAGCCAATCGTGAACCCTCCGGCCGTTCCTACCGGAGCCCAATCGTAGGTCAACGTTCCAACCAACGTTCCGTTGTACGGAGCGTAGTTCTGACTCGCCACCGACCCGACATAGTTGAAATTGACGCTGATTGTACACGGTGAGCCAGGCGCGCACGCCCCCCACTGCAAGGTCGAGCCTTCATACGGCAGGAACGTGGCGAATGTCGTGGCTGCCGACATCGAACCCGCGGTGAACAGCGCGAACGCCGCCAGCATCGATAATCGCATTAGTCTCTCCTCCTCAGAAGAGCGTCCCAGGGCTTGTCGCGCTGGGCATTCCGTTCGTCAGAGACAGTACTCTAACGAACTTCACAATGCATTTAGTATGGCGGTCTTCGACCGGCAGTTCCAGTCTTGCATTAGGTATCTTTAGATATGGTAGATACAAAAGCATTTCCATTACTTAAGTACTACTAGTTTTCAATAATTCAGGTACTTTAGTACTGCACACGCAAAGCGCTGTTATCGACGCCAGAAAGTGTCGTAATGCTTCTAATGCAATGATTTTAAACGGCTTTGTTGCTATTTTCTCCGCCGTCTTACGCTTGGTCTGACGATTGTTGCTATGATAGTACGGTTAGTGCTCAAAAGGCAGACCAGGTTCCGTGACTGATTCCTTCATCTAATACTTTCCTGTCCACTAAAAAAGACCGGCGGAAATCGGCTCCAATGTACTCGTCGAACAGGCGCCGCAGCTTCGCCGCCGCGCCGTGCGCGAGGGCCGGATCCGCGGGCCCCGGGACAGAGCTGCCTGCCGCGGCGGCCGCCGATGGTATGTAATGGAAAAGCGGCTCGAAGCGGTTGCACAACCGGGTTGCGCGCCGTGCCCGCTCGAGCGCCGGCGGCGTCACAAGCGACGGAGAGCACCACAGACATGAACTGGAAAGATACGTTGATTGCCCGGCTGCCCCTCTACGGTCACCGCAACTGGATCGTCGTGGCCGACTCGGCCTATCCGGCGCAATCGAGCGCCGGCATTGAAACCCTTGTCAGCGGGGACGATCAGGCGGAAGTCGTCCGGCAGGTGCTGGAGTGCCTGGCGGCCGCGAAGCACGTCAAACCGAACGTATACACCGATCAGGAACTCGGTTTCGTCTCCGAAGCGAACGCTCCCGGCGTTTCGGCTTACCGTGCCCGGCTCAGCGCGCTGCTCCAGGGCCAGCAGGTGTTCACGCTGCCGCACGAGGAGATCATCGGCAAGCTGGACGAAGCCGGGCGAACCTTCAATGTGCTGATTATCAAGACGAACATGACGGTGCCCTACACGTCGGTCTTCTTCCAACTGGACTGCGCGTATTGGACCGCCGCGGCGGAGCAGGAACTGCGCGCCGCCGTCGCCGCTCAGCCGAAACGCTGACGCCGCGCCGCGCTTCCACCGGCCTGCCCCACGCGCCAGCTGGCGATGGGGTACCATGCGGATACTTGGGCTACCGCGCGGGCCGCTCCAGTCTGGAGCGCCGGTCCGTGCGGGACTGGGATTCTAACCTTAACTGCAAGCCGCCCCTGGGAGCGATCTATGTCCGTCAACGAAGAACTGCACGAACACGCCGAACATGCTCATGACGCGTTTTCACGCCGCACCGGCGCGGGCATGGCGATCATTGCCGCATGCCTGGCTGTCGTCGCCGTTTCCGGCCACATGGCCACCACCGAGGAGTTGCTCGCGCAGCAGAAGGCCTCCGACCAGTGGGCCTTTTACCAGGCCAAATCGCTGCGCCGCTATCAGTCGGACGTGGCGCAGGACATTCTGGCCCAGTTGCCCGGCGAGAAAGCCGCGCAAGCCGCCGGGAAGTACGCCGCGAATCGCGAGCGTTACATCAAGGAAGGCGACGAGATCAGGAAGCAGGCCGAAGAGTTCCAGGCTGAAAGCACGTTGAACGGCCACCGCGCACTGCGCTTCCACTACGGCGAGGTCTTTCTCGAACTGGCGATCGTGCTGTGCTCGCTGGCTATTCTGAGCAAGCGATCGATGTTTTTCTACGTGGCCATTGCCGGAGCCGCCGGCGGCATTCTGATGGCCGCCAGCGCCCTGCTAGTGACGCACTGACCCCGCCGCGACCGGCGCGCGGGACCGCTCATCTATTGGTGAGGAGGTCCAGCTTGACCCGGCACGAATACAAGATTCAAGTCGCCTGGAGCGGCAACGACGGCACGGGCACGCGCAGTTATGCGGGATACCGGCGCGACCATACGATCCGCAGCGCCGGCAAGCCGGTGCTGGCGGGCTCGGCCGATCCGGCTTTTCGCGGCGACGCCGCGCGCTACAATCCCGAAGATCTGCTGGTGGCCAGTCTCGCGGCCTGCCACATGTTGTCGTATCTCCACCTGTGCGCCGACGCGGGCGTGGACGTGACCGCCTATCGCGACGACGCCGGAGGGGTCCTGAGCCTGAATAGCGACGGCACGGGGGCCTTCAGCGAAGTGACGCTGCGGCCGCGCGTGACCGTCGCGGCCGAGTCCGACGCCGCGCTTGCCCGGGCGCTGCACGAAGAGGCGCACCGGCGGTGCTTCATCGCGGCATCGGTCAACTTTCCGGTGCGGGTCGAGCCGGAGATCGACGTCCCCACCCCCAATCAGGAATAGCCGCGTTTTCAGCGCAGCGTCACGCGCTGGCCGGTCCGCGCCGACTCGCGCGCGGCAGTGAGAATCTCGGTCACAATCAGATTGTTTTCGAGCGACGACAGACCCGCCGGCCGCAGCTTGCCACGGACCACGGCGGCGAGATACGCAATCGAATCGCGCTCCAACTCGGGCAGCTCCGGCGGCGTGCGGACTTCCTCGGCCTTCATCCCCGGCAGCCGCACGCGCAGCGTATCGCCACCGATCGCGTCGGCGTACCCGTGGGCGCCGTAGACCTCGAAGTCCTTGCGGCCGAAGGGCCAGTTCCAGGATCCCTGGATGATGCCCTGCGCCTTCGGGTATTCGACGAGGATGGTCGCGTCGTCATCAACCTTTGGATAGACGTCCGGCTTGATCCGCAGCGTCATCGCGGTCACGGCGATGGGCCGCTGGTTGTCCATCAGCCAGGTCATCAGGTTTGCGCCGTAGCAGCCGAAGTCGAACAGCGCGCCCGCGCCGTTCTTCACCGGATCGGTCAGCCAGCCGAGGAACTCGGGCCCGACGCCGATTTCTTTCGGCCCCTCGTGACCGTCCATCGCGACCATCTTGCGAATCTCGCCGGCGGCCGCCTGTTGTTTGAAGAGCTGCCAGATCGCGCCATGGCTGCGGTACCAGGTGGTCTCATAGTTGACGATCACGTGGATGCCGCTCTGCCGCGCCGCGTGCTCGATGGCGCGAGCGCCGGCCATGTCGACGGCGAGCGGCTTTTCCATCATCACGTGGATCTTGCGCTGGGCGCAGGCTTCTACAACGGCCGGATGATCGTACGTGCTGGTGAACGAGGCGACGGCTTCCGGCTTCACCCGGTCGAGCATGGCCTTCACGTCGGGAAAGAAGATCGACTCGGGCAGGCCGTACTTGACGGCGTATTTGTGCCGCAGCGCGGCGTCGGGATCGGCAACGCCGACAATCTGGATCTCCGCGCGGCCCTGCGCCGCATGGAAGAAGCCGTCCACGTGGCCGTGCACCAAGCCCGCGATCGCCAGCCGCACAGGCGCCGTTTGCGCGCTGGCGGGCGTCAGCAACGCGCCGGCCAGGAATCCGAATGCACAGAGTTTGAGTGGTGCCACACGAGCATCATATCGAAGTGGGGTGAGATCCTCGCGCGGGGGAGACACTGCGGCGGATCGTGGATGGCCGAATGCGGCGTTCAAATTTGGTTGGGAGCGGCGCGGCACATTCTGGCGCGAACCACCGGATCAGGTGCGCGGCGTGGCGGGTGGAATTTCAAGGAACTCAGGGCAGGGCGGAGGGGAGGGCCTCTTCCGGGGGCCGTAGGCGCGCCCTGCTTTTTCTGACCGTGTGAGCCCGGGCGGGAGCCGGTGTCGCAATGAGGGACCGGGCGGCCGGGCCGCCTGCCGGTGCGTGCCCGCTTTCTGGGGGGCGGTGGAAGACCGGCACATTTGCGTTCGCTTGGGTCGTCAGGACCGGTGCGCTGGCTCCCTCCGCAAAGAGGATCGAAGGGAACAGACTGTTAAGCCATCCGGGGTCCCATCCTGGAGGACCAACCCGCTCGGGCGAACCGAGACGGGCTAGAAAGCCGGAAGGCCGCTACTCAAGGCAGTTCAGCCACCTGAGTGCGGGTCGAAGATGCTGGCCAGCAAGAAGTCAACCCGCGACGAGTGAACTTGCGCGGGGCCGGCGGATGGCGGCTTGTGTTTCGTAAGTAGTTGATAAATAGATGGATGTTTTTGTAGAACGGGTGTCACCGGCGTCGCTGCGAGGAGCGTGTTTTCGACGGGCGGCGGCGCTCGTCGGGCAGGGCAGGAGCGGGGCGTTCGCTGGTCTGGGCCTGGGCCGAAACAGGGACAGAGCGAATTGTTTGTTGCACGCGGTGGTGTGTCCCGACGGCATTTTGGGGCGAAAGAACATGTACTGATCCTGCCGGCATGGCTTTGGAAATCGCTCGTCGCCTAGCCGCAAGATGTTGACCTATAACATGTTAGTGGAAAGCAACAGATGCGCGGATCTTGCGGCTCAAAGGTCTAGCAATTCTGGACAGGCGCGTGGGGATATCGCTAAGTTGTTGCGTTTCAATGCGTTAGCGGCTGGGCGGGCCAGGACGTCCCCTATCCAGGACGTCCCCTATCCCCCTATCCCACCCAATGTGTTAGCGGCGGGGCGGGCCAGGACGTCCCCTATCCACAAGGTCTAGCAATTCTGGACAGGCGCGTGGGGATATCGCTAAGTTGTTGCGTTTCAATGTGTTAGCGGCGGGGCGGGCCAGGACGTCCCCTATCCACCTATCCAGGACGTCCCCTATCCCCCTATCCCGCCTATCCACTATCCTAGGACGTCCCCTATCCTCGTATCTCCGTATCTACGTATCTATCCACACGGATTTTGAGAAATGTCTCTTGCTTTGATTGCAGTTAGCGAGTATGCTCTGTTCCTGTACTGCCAGATAATCACATCTGAAAGTACTTAGTATGCGCGGAGGTGACCCGTATGCGTTGCGCACAATCCTACCTAAACATCGTCCTGTACTTCGGATCGTCTGGCGTGTGCCGAACGCCAGGGCTGTCTTCTTGCGAAGCGGCCTGGGAGCGGGCTGTTACATTCGCGTCAAGTTCGCGGAGGTGCTGCCAATGATCTTCCGATCTCTTGCGGGGTTTGTGCTGCTCGTCACAATGGGCTCCCCCTCGTACGCCGATACTCTTCTCAACACGTACGGACCTTATACCTGGAGCGACGGATGCGGGCAGATGACGATTACTGTTCGCGTCTACAAAGACGTACCAGGGGCCCCTGGTTTATACAAATGGGACTACGAAGTCAACAACATATCAATCGTCAGCGAGGACCCGGACCCCTATGTCAATGGGGTAGCGAACATTTGGCTGGGACTCCCTGCCGGGACTGAGGCCGCAAACCCTTACGGCCCAGCAAACTGGGAAGCCACCGCCTCTCCTTCCGACAGCTTCACGATAGTCGAGGTCGGCTCCCTCTCGGTTCCCGATCCGTACATATACAACTACCCAGCCCCGATCTACACTCTGGCGCCGGGGCAGACCATGCACTTCGGATTCACGACCTTTCCGCGCCAAGAGGCAGAGCTTCAGCCATGTGCAATCGACGAGAACGGCACCCTGCTGAGATGGTTCACATGCGCTGGCGCGGACCAAGGGGAGGCGGCTTACCCGGAAATCGTGGTCGGCTCGCCCGGAACATCGTCAGCAGGAAAATCATCCGTAGTGCCAACACAGAGTCGACGGCAACGCGCCGCACGACCACAGCGCACGCCCAAGGTGATTGCAAGGCCGCAGGACATTTCGGGGTGCACACAGTCCGCCATCGGTCCCATCGCCATTCCAGGGCCCGCCCTCACGCAATTGCAATCTTTCCATTGGCAGGCCCTTCTAGACGACAATCCTGCGCATGGGATGAAAGCCCTATACCACGACAGCGCGAACGACGTTTGGTCGGAAGACGCCCTCGCCGACGAGGGTGACACAAATGTGACGGACCCCGCTTGGATGGCGAACTCAACCGGCACTGGCATTCCACAGGAGAACGATCCCGTAGCCTACACCGGCGGTACGAAGCCTTTCATTACGAACGTAGTCCTTACAAGAGTGGATGGAAGCTCGGATTCCGCCCTGCTCCGGGTGACGACCGATCAGGGGACGCTCGCGTTCCCCGACACGGCCATTCAGTTCAGTAACGGCATGGCTAGCCTGAACTATCCCTCCGGCATTATTGCTCAGCAAACACTGCGCGCCGCGATTGCCAACATGGATGTGAACCTGACGTGGAGCATATCTCTGGATTCCGGAGTAACGTGGACGGGTTTCGCGATGACTAGCCACAAGATCTTTGTGAGCCTCGGGCCGCCAGAGAGCTTTGGTGCCGGCACTACGGGCTTCACGTCGTCGTCTCACATCACAGCGGCGCGCGTCAATTATGTAACGAACCTGCTGCTGGGACAGACTGACGCAGACGCCTCGGTTCAGGCGGTCCAGGGAAGCGTGGCTGGCCTCTTCGGCACTGGAGACAAAATTCTCTCAGACGTCTACAACAGTATGGATCCGTGGGTAGCGCTTGATAGTCCAGGACAGAACGCCACTCTGGACTGCCTCAATCTAGCGGCGATTGGTGCTGTGCAACTTCTGGAAGCTGGAATCGATGTCGGTCTTTTCGCTGCGTATCCGACCACGAACGGAGACGCGACTTTCCCAAAAAGCCAATTCGACCCGCAGAACATTAATCAGACCGACACATTGAAGTATTACCTTAATGATGGAGTTACAAGAAATATCTACGAGGGGTTTTTGACGTTGAATCAGGGCAGCCAGGCGGTGAGCGCCTATACGTTTATGCCCACAATGGGGCCGCTGGCTCCTTGGACGTCCCCAGTAGATGGCCTGCCTTCGACGACCGCCGGGCAACTGGCTTTTCAGGTAATGTATAGAGAGCTATTGAATGAGCGGAACAATTCTCAGAACTCGAAGAGTGGCCAGCAGTGGTGGATCAACAACAGTACGGGACTAGATGCCCAGGGTCCTGTCGTCTTTCTGGGCTTCACACAATGAAACACAAACTCTTCTGTACACTCATTTTCGCTCTGGGACTGGTGGGTCCGGGCGCATCTGCCCAAGCTCTAGAACTGGTCGAGTTCAGATTCTTGCCGGGACTTGCCCGCACGCCGCCCAATTCCCCGGATGGACCAGCCGGAATATTTCGGGCAGCTGAATCTAGCGTGTCATCTGGTGTTTTCGACCCAGCAGCCGAGACCTTGCTCGCGGACGCGGAGAAGTTTACCAAGAATATTTTCAACATACCTAGCCTTCAGTTCCGGAGGGCTGTCACTCACCGCGTGCCCACTGGAGCACAGTGGGGGGACGTGCTGATTGCGGAATGGGAGTTCCAGGAGGCGTTTGGAAACGGCTCGATTGTGTTGACCGACACGCCTTACTATTCCACGTATAACTTGCGGGTTCGAGACTGTCACATTCGCAGCCAGGCCGAATTGACGGCATTCCTCAGGACGGCGCTGGTTTGGAACAAGCCCCCGCTGAACTTCCGGTCGGATGCGCCGCAGGTCGCACCGGGTCAAAAGGTAGGCGGGGTGACGCCCGGCGCTGTTCTTACCATCCATTTGCCGGCAAGCGCCTTACCGATCGCCTCTTTCTCGGGGGGGCCTCGGACCCCGCGCTCGGCGAGTTCTTACAGTGCCGACTTCCTGTTCGACGGCTTACTTGAAGCGAATGAATGGTATTTCCAATTCCGAGTTGGGAAGTCCTTTACCCATGGATTCTATCCCGTCCCGCCATGGATTCCGGAACGATTTCCTCCGCTGGTCGAACTCGCAAAGTCCTGGGGCTACGCGCGGATTCGCGGCGAAGTCGGACAAACAGTGAAGCCGTTCGAGGGTGGTCCGGACTTTACCGCCGACCGGGACAGAATCCTCATCGCCGAGCTTGCGCGCCGGGGTCTCTCCGACGATCAGGTACTTGCGCTTCTGACCGATGTGCAGCCTACCCCACGCGGTTACGAGTTGCGGCTTGATGCTGTGATCGGTGGAATGAAGGATGCCGGAGGAGCGTCCTTCGTCAGCCGCTTCTTCGTGCCGGCGCTCAAGACCTACGAGCAAATCGGGCCGGTTGCGGAGAAAAGTGCGGACACGCTATTTAGGTCTGCGGCGGTTCCAAGTTGCCTTTCCGGCCTCGATTCGGCCGCACTTGAAACGCTGAAGCAAGGTATGTTTGTGAAGGGGCCTTTGGCATATCTTGCAAGATGCTCAACTTCGCGCGAAGCCTTACGCGCTCTTGAGGATATGCCCTCGCCAGACGCTGGAAACGAGCGTCTCCGAGCGTGGGCAATCAGCAGTATCCAGCGACGGATCGACGGCCCCGCAAAAGGAAACAGGATGGCACAGTGAGAAGCGGATACGGAACGTCCTAGCGCATCCCAGCCGGATTTTCGACATGACAAACACGACGGCTCGATCCACCTTAAATGCCTTACCGCAAGGGAATCCTACCACCGCCGCGACCCTCCATCCACCGCTGCAATAACTTCGTTGCTCGATGCAGGCGGGCCGCCCGCTGCCGCCACTGCACAAGTCGCTTACCGCTGGCTCTGATTATCGAGACAAGCTCCTTATCTCCAAACGGATAGAGAGATAGGGGGCGTCTCCGATCCCCGATTCACTGACATGGCGCCTTGGCCGCGCGGGATGAGCGTTGCTAGAATCAAAGTGGTCAGACAACTGATAACCGACAACCGACGCCGTGACTACCTCCTCCCTTCCTTCCTCTCCTGCCCTCGCGCCGGGCAATCCGTTCGAGCCGCTGCGCCGGGGCAAGGTCTACGAACAGGTCGCGGGCCAACTGCAACGCTGGATCGCGACCGAGCTGAAGCCCGGCGACAAGCTTCCGACGGAGCGCCAGCTCGTCGAGATGTTCGGCGTGAGCCGCAGCTCGATCCGGGACGCGCTCCACAAATTGCAGTTGTACGGGCTGGTGGAGACGCGCCAAGGCATCGGGACCGTGGTGCGCCAACCCGCGGACCGGACGTGGCCGGGCGTGCTCGCCGCAGTGCTCACGAAATCGCCGGCCGAACTCGATGAACTGCTGGACTTCCGGCGGATTCTCGAACCGGCGCTGGCGGCGCGCGCCGCTGTGCATGCAAGCGTTGAGGAGATCGCCGAACTGCGCCAGATTCTGGAACGGCAAGCCGCGAAGACCCGCGCCAAAGAACCGGCCGTCGAAGAGGACGCGGAGTTCCATTACACGATCGCGCTGGCGGCGAATAACACCGTGGTGCTGAGCGTGCTCGACACGATCATGTCGCTGCTCGATACGACGCGCGCGGAACAGTTTCAGAGTCAGGAGCGGGCGGCACGCTCGCTGGCGGGCCATCGCGCGATCCTCGCGGCCATCGAACAGCACGACGCGGCGGCCGCCGAGAAGGCCATGCACGCGCACCTGCAAGCGGTGGAGGAGATTATTGCCCACCATTTGAACGCACCGGCGGGCGGCCCGGCGCAAGCGGCGGCAAAGACCGCCGGAGGGAACGCATGATCTATTCGTTTTCGACCGTAGCCTTGCTCTTTCTGGGAGCGACGGTCGCCGGCTTCTTCGGTTCGCTGCTCGGCATCGGCGGCGGACTGTTCATCGTACCGATGATCGTGCTGGGCTTCCATTTGCCAATGAAAGTCGCGGTGGCGGCGAGCATCGTGTCCGTGATTGCGACATCGAACGCGGGCGGGTCGCGGTATGTCGAGCAGCACATCACGAATCTGAAAGTCGCCATGTTTCTGGAGGTGTTCACGACGCTGGGAGCGCTGGTGGGCAGCGTCATGGCGCTGTACATGCAGGAGTGGGCGATGCTGCTGCTGTTCTCCGCGCTGCTGCTGAACATGGCGTATAGCGCTTTCGTGACGCGCAAGCTGGACGACCGCCGGATTGCGACGGGCGAATTCGCCACGGCGCCGCAGGACCGCGTCAGCCGGGCATTGGGATTGCGCGGGACCTACTTCGACCAGGCCGCGAACCGGCGGGTGGATTACGTCGTGAATGGCACCGGCGTCGGCTCGCTGATTTCCTTCCTGGCGGGCGTCGCCTCCGGCATGCTGGGCGTCGGCGGCGGCGTGCTGAAAGTTTCGGCCATGAACCGCTACATGAATATCCCGATGAAGGTCGCGGTGGGGACCAGCAAGCTGATGATCGGCGTGACGGCGGCGGTCAGCTCCACGCTGTTCTACATGGCGGGCGCGATCCAGTTCGCGCTGGTCGGACCGATCGCCATCGGGACGACGATGGGCGCGACGGGCGGCACGATGGTGATGAACCGCGTGAAGAGCATCGTGCTGAAACGCGTGCTCACCGTGCTGGTGATTTACATGGCGTATTCGATGATCGCGAAGGCGCTGCAATTGCGCTTCGGAATTGTGCTGCCGCACGTGGGATGAGGAGACGGGCCATGAATGCAACGGAATTGAATGCGAAGTGCGCGAGCGCAGAGCCGGCCGCAAACGTGTACGCGGGGGTGTTCCACGCGCTGACGATCGGCATGGTGATCAGCACGACGCTGTTCGCGATCGGCGTGCTGCTGGCGCTGTTCCGGACGCACGGCGCGCCGCGGACGATTGACGTGTTGCGTCCCAATCCGCCGGGCGAGTTGTTCGCGGGCGTGTTCGCGCTCGACCCGATCGCCATCATGCGGCTCGGCACGGTGGCGATGATTCTGACGCCGGTGGCGCGCGTGGTCGCTTCGATTGTGGCGTTCGCCGTCGACCGCGACTACCGCTTCGTCGCCATCACGAGTTTCGTGCTGGCGGCAATTGTCTGCACGGTGGTGCTCGGCGCGATGGGCATACTGCGGTAAGACGTAAGCGGGGCGGGCTTTCGAGAGCCCGCGGCCGTGGACGGCCGCCCCACTTTTGCCGCTCAGACAGCGGCGAGCAGGCGTACCGGGCCGGTGAGTCCCGCGGGATAAAGCGGCTGGTGGGCGGTCCAGGTCTTTGCGACGGGATTATCCGCCAGCGACTTCATGTAGTTGCCGAGCACGGTGGTGATGCGCACCTCGACGTGGTTCTTTCCCGTCTTCAACGCGGCGCCGGTCGCATAGCGGTGGCAGCCGTACCACTTCAGCCCCAGGTCGTGACCGTTGAGCGTGACGTTCGAAATGCCATTGACCGGTCCGAGATCGAGAAACGCCGCTGCATGCGGCGCATCGAATTCAGCGCGGTAGATGGCCGTACCCGCGAACGAGCGCAGCTTCTCGTCTGCTTGGAAATCAATCAGCGCAGCGAGCGTACGCTGGCTGTGCGTGCCGTCGACGTGGTTCAGTTCGAGCTGCCACGGGCCGGCAATTTGAATGGCGCCCGCTTCGGCGGGCCGCGGAGCCGGCTTGACGGGTTGGGCAGCACCCGGTTCGAAGACCAGCAGGAGCGAGCCGCACGGCTCCATGCGGACGTTCAGGCGGTTCCGTTCGCGAACGAAGGGATACGGCGTGCGCTCGCCGGTTTCCGGATTCCATTGCCACGGCGTCTTGCCGCCCGTCGAGAATTCGATTTCCGTTTCAATCTCACGCGCCGGGTCGGAATTGACGAACAAGAAAATGTCGCGTTCGCCGGCGCGCAATGCGATCTGGCTCAGGTTCATGTCCGGCCGCGCGATGCGCATGTAGGGCCGGATGCCGAACTGGATCTGGACGTGGCCATACCAATCGTGGATGTCGCCGTCGGGGGGCCGCACCACGTCGCAGCGGTTGCCGTGATTGCGCACAATGCGTTCGCAGATGGTGCGCACTTCCGCGTCATTCGCCGCCGCGTTCTGGAAACGGGGCGAACGCGACGGCGCATAGCGGATGAAGACAATGCGCCCGCCGCTGTTGGCGAAGCGTTCCAGCGCCCGCGCGGTTTCGGGTTCAACAGTACGGCACTCCATCAGGATCAGCGTGGAGTACTTCCGCCCGCGCACCACGAGTTGGCCGTCGACGGATTTCGACTCGGCGAGCAGCTTCTCGTCGATGTAGTCGCAACCGCTGCCCTGCTGGTGAATCGCCTCCCAAAGCTGGTATTGGTACGGCGGCATGTGGAGCACCGGGAATGGCTCGCGCTGCATGCCGTGCTGCATCCACAGGTCGGCGAAGGGATGCAGAATGGCGACGTCGGCGCGCGGGTCCGAGTGCTGCAGCAAGGCCGAGAGGCGCGCCTTGTAATCGGTGAAGCGGCGGACGTAGGGCCACCACGGATTGCGCTCATTGAAGAACGTCCCGTAGCGGACCCAGCCGGGGAAGGCCGCCTCGCGCGGGCTGTAGTTGAAACCGTGAAAGACGGAGTGCGTGACGCCCGAGAGATTGCTCTGATCGGCGCATTGCTTCAACTTCGCGAGCGTCGCGTTGAAGACCATGCCCGTGTTGGTCAGCTCTTCGCAACTCACCAGGCGTTTGCCGGAGAAGCGCGCAGCCGAGGAGACGAACTTGTTGATGCCCGTCGGCGCGCGGTCCTCGCGCGTCCCCATGTGCGGGTTCATCCACGTCTCGCATTCGGGGATGTCGATGTCCATGCTGCTTTCGAGCGGATGATACGCGGGACCGTAAGCCTGCACGCGCGACTTCACGCCGTGCCGCTTGCACCATGCGGTGTACGTGCGCGTGAAGCGCTCGGCGAAGAGCTCGATCTGGACCGTCAGGAAGTCGTAGCGGACGCGCTCGATGACGTCACGCGCCGCGGCGCTCAACTCGGCCTGGTTCTGATTGGCCGTGGGATTGCCCATCTCGCCCGTTTTGAAAAGGACGAAGGGCAGGTACGGCAGCAAGTCGTAACCGCGGCGCTTCTCGAATTCGGGCAGCATGTCCGCGCACCAGTTCGAGCCTTCGGTCTCCAGGCTGTCGCAGAACATCGCGCGGAACGAATGTCCGAGTTGGCCCATGACGGGCTCGATCGCGCCCGACATGCGTTCCAGATAATGATCGACCGCGGCGGCGTTGAAGTGATTCAGCACGGGCCCGTCGGCGCCGGGCGCGCCGTTGATCACGGCCTGGAAACCGCGCTGCTGCACGAGCGTGTAGAGGACGTGCTCGCCCACGGGCACGTCGAGCGTGAGCACGCCGTTAGCGAGCTGTGCGGTCACATCGGTGCCGGGCGCGAACTGCTCCATGTGCCGCGGCGCGAGCCGCAGATAGCGGATGCTCTTGTCGATCGACGTCCACTTGGAGTGCAGCGTGAGTTCGGCGTCGGCCAGCAGGTCGGCTGCGGGGATGCGCACCGTGCCGGGGCCGCTGAGACTGCGCGTGCCGAGCGCGAGGATGTGCGTCTGTTCCTCGCGCGCGAGGAACTGCCCGCCGAAGGGCCAGCCAGAACCGACGATGCTGTCGGCGATCATGCCGCGCTCATGCGCGCCGCGCACGGCCGTCTGCAGCATTTTGATCCATGGCTGGCTCAGCCACTCGATCGACGGGATGTTCAGCGGATCGCCGGGATTGGGAAAGCGGATGGGATTGATCTCGACGCCGCCGATGCCGGCCGCGTGGAGCAGGTCCAACTCGCGCAGGATCTCCTTTTCGGTCAGCTTGTCGCCGTTCCACCACCAGCGCACGAAGGGCCGCGCCGAAGCGGGCGGCTGCTGAAATGTTTGAGACAATTCGTCGCTTTGCGTTGTTTCCGCCGCGTGAACCGCCTGCCAGGCCGGTACGGCCGCGATCGCGCTCTGCATCAGCGTGCGCCGGGTCAAACCCTTGTGCTTGTTTTCCATGTCTCTCCCGTGCCCGTTAGCGGCTCTGCCAAGCGGCGGTGTCAGCGGAGTGCGCCGCTCGCGCCGTCATTACGCGCGGCCCGCTGCGAGCCTGCCAAAGCCGGCGCAAAGCCCATGATACGCCGGTGCCTGGAAGAGCGAGGGAGGGCGCCAGCGCAAAGTAGAGAGTTCCTGCCGGCGCGGTTGGGCAAACGCGATGCGCCATTTTCCCCGGCATTCGCAGGCGTGTGCGTTCGAGCTCCGCCGCGGGGGCGTCGAGGCCGCGCCAGACGGGCGCGCCGCACGGTTGCGTTAACGAGTGGCGGCGAGGCGTGGCGATGCGTCACGCGGGGAATGGCCAGTTCCGCAAATCCCGTAGCGCGGACCGCCCGGTGTCGATGATCAAGAGCTTTCTACTTTGTGTTGACAGCGGGAACCACTGCCAGGACTCCAGCTATTGATTTCCTACATGCTGGCGGCGTGATCAACCATCTACGCGGGCTATGTCCCGCTTGGGGACCAATCGAACGCCCACCGTTGTCGTTCTTCCGGCTGGGCACGAAAAAAGGCGGCCACTGCACGGCCGCCTTTTGGAAAATTCTTTGTTTTCTTATGATTGCTGGAGCCACCCTCCGGGATCGAACCGGAGACCTGCTGATTACGAATCAGCCGCTCTACCAGCTGAGCTAGGGTGGCCCGTTGCAGACTTCATTCTAACAAACCCGTTCGCCAGCCGCACCTGAACAGGCCGCGATTGCGCCGTGTTTGCGCATTTTCCCGCAGCGCTAAGCGACGGCTTGCGGCGATGCCTCGGCCTTCGCCGCATTGCGCCGGTAGTGCGCGGTCAGCAGCAGCACCAGGGCCGCGGCGACGTAACAGAGCGCTCCGAACAGCAGCGTGTTCCGCAAGCCCATGTAAATCGCGAAGCAGATCGAAAGCGCCGAGCCGAGCACGCTCGCGGCCGCGTTCATTGACCATGCCCAGCGCACCGCCACCGGCTGCCAGCTTTCGAGCAGCGCCAGGCCGCCCGGGAACGGCATGCCCATCAGGAAGCCCGCCGGGGCGACCAGCAGCACGGCGCACAGCAACCGTAGGAACGCGGGCGCCGTGGCGAGCGCCGAACTTGCCGGCGTGACGAGCACGGCCAGCAGCGCCACGGCGGCGGCCACCGCCAGCGGCACCCAGCGCAGGCGCTTCTCGTCGCGTGCAATCAGACGCCGGCTGGCGAAGCTGCCAAGCCCGCTCGACAGCAGCATCGAAAAGACGACGACCGTCAGCGCGTATGTCGGATGGCCGAGCAGCAGGATCAGCTTCTGAATCAGCCCGACCTGGATGACGATGTAGCCCACGCCGAGCAGAATGAAGTACGGCAGAAACTGCAGCACGCCGGGCTCGCGCGGCAACCGCGCCCGCAGCAGCAGCGGCGGCAGCAGCAGCGTGATCAGCGTTGCGATCGCGCTCACGCCGAGCAGCGCAAAGAGCGCCGGTACGGCCAGGTTCACCTTGAAATCCGCGTTCTCGCGGTTGAAGGAGTGCAGGAACGACCACACGTCGCGCGGCTGCACCGTGTAGAAGAAGAACGGCCGGTCGTCGGGCACGGGCCGCACGTCGAACTGGTAGCCGTCGTAGAACCTGGGAACGTCATTCGTGTGCAGCAGTTGGTGGAACGGCGTCGTCCCCGGCGTGTCGGGCGCGTAGATCATTTCGAAGCCGCGCGCCGCGGTCTCATGAATTTTCAGCAGGTCGGCGGGTGTGAACGGCTTGCGTGAGACCAGCACCGTGTCCGTAGCGCCCCAATGGCGCAGTGTCGATCCCTTTTCGCGCACGACAACGACGTGCCGCCACGGTTCCGGCTCGCCCAGCTTCACCAGCGCCGCGCGCGCCAGCGATACCAGCCGCAAAGACTCACGCGGCGGCTCGAAGCCCCAGCGCGTGAAGGAAAGCACGCCGTCTGGCGTGAGGTGACTCAGGTAATCGTGAAACGCGTCGGTCGTGTAGAGGTTGTTTTCCGAAAGCGCAAATGCGCCGGCCGCGGTCGACGCCCAGGTGTCGACCAGCGTGGCCTGCAGCACCTGGAACTTCTCGCTGGTCCGCCGCACGTAACTGCGGCCATCCTCGACGAAGATGCGCACGTCGGGCCGCAGGTAGATGCCGTTGCTGAACTTGGCGTAGCTGCGGCGCATGATCGTGGTGGCGATGATCGGATTGATTTCGACGCCCGTGACGTCGTGGCTGCCGGACGCAAGCGCGCGCGCCACGTCCCAACCGCCCCCCGCGCCGAGGATCAGCGTCTTGCCGCCCGGCCGCACACAATAGACGAAGCCCGGGCCTTCGGCCGAGAGATGCTCGTGGTCGGTCGCGCTCAGGTGGTCGATGTCGAATTGCGAGATGCCCGTGGTGGCGTCCGCGTCAATGGCGACGATCTGCCCGCCGCCGGGGTCGTCCTTCACCGCGATGCGTGAGAAGCTGTTCCATTGCACAAAGCGCTCGCCAACCAACTCGGCGCCCTTTGCGGTCCGCAAATCCAGAATATGCGACTGCTTGTTGTAGGTGACCAGGACGACCAGCGCCAACGCCAGCGCCACCCCGAAAGCCCGTCCGCGCACGGTTCGCGCCAGGCCGAACCAGACGGCCGAAGCCGAGGCGGAGAGGACTGCCGAGGCCAGCACCGCGCCCGGAGCGCCTGTAATGTCGAGCAACGGGATCAGCAGCAGGCAACCCGTCGCCGCGCCCGCCAGATCCCAGAAATAGACTTTCTCCACGCGCGATATGCTCTCGGAGATGGCCAGGGAGACCACCACTCCGGAAAACAGGAATGGCAGCGACGCCGCGAGATAGACGGTGCCCAGCGATGCAAAAGACGTTCCGCCATGCTGGCCCAACAGATAGGTGAGCGTCAACGTCGTCACCACGGCGTTCGCGGCCGAGACAACGCCCAAGCGGCGATAGAGCGCGCGCCCGCGCTGCGGGAAGAAATAGGACACCACGCCGCCCGCGCCGAGTCCGAACAGCGCGATGGAAATCGCCAGAAACGCAAAGTGATAGTAAAAGATCACCGAGAACAGGCGCGTGAGCGAGAGTTCCAGGATCAGGCTCGCCGCCGTCGTGAGCGAGACACCGGCATAGACGGCGCCCCAGGCGGGACGCGTTGAGGCTTGTGGAGAGGAGACCGTTGACAAACTACTATCCTAACGTGAAGCCCACCCGGGCAGTGCCGGATCGGGCATGAACAGGGCGACCGAATGGCGCGTGCCCGGACCTGCTCCCGGGCACGCATGACTGCTGAATCAAGGTGCGGCAGTCTGGCGCCGTGGCTACATGATGGCCGTGGGCGGCGCGGGCTCGTCGGGCGAGCCGGCTTTCGCCAGCGGCAAGCGGATCATGTAAATCGCCAGCAATACCAGCACGATGAATCCGCCGGCCAACGGGGGCTGCTCGAAGAAATGGAAGATCGACGCCAGCGGCTTGTCGGTCGCCATCACCACTCCGGCTTTTATGAGCCCCATAAGCGCCTCGCCCGCGATCAACCCGGAGGCGCACAGCACGCCGGCGTTTTCGATGCGCGCCTTCTGCGCCGCATTGTAGTCGCGCCGGTCGCGGATGACGTCGCACAGCCAGCGAATCACGCCGCCGACGAAGATGGCGAAGGTCGTTTCCAGCGGCAGGTACATGCCCACGCTGAACAGCATCGGGCTCTTCACCTCGACCATGATCAGGCCGATGCCCATGAAGATGCCGACCACCACCAGCGGCCACGCCATGTCGCCGCCGACGATGCCCTGCGCCAGGCTCGCCATCAATCCGGCCTGCGGCGCGGAGAGCTTGGCGTCGCCGAAGCCGATGCCACCTTCCTTGATGTTGCTCTGGTGCAGCCACAGCAGCGGGAAGTACAACACCGCGCTCGCCACCAGCACGCCGAGAAAATCGCCGATCTGCATGCGGCGCGGCGTACCGCCGAGGAGGTGGCCGACCTTCAGGTCCTGCAGCATCTCGCCCGCCACTGCGCTGCTGACGCAGATCACGGCGGCCACGCCCAGCACCGCCATCACGCCCGTCGCGCCCTTCACGCCGATGGCGACCATCAGCAGTGCGGCAATGATCAGCGTGGAAAGCGTCAGGCCGGAGATCGGGTTGTTCGACGACCCGATCATGCCCACCAGATTGCCGCTGATGGCGGCGAAGAAGAAGCCAAGGATGATCATCACCACCGCCGCGACGGCCGCGGCCACGAAGTCCTTGGTGAAGAAGAAGTACAGCGCCAGCATCGCGGCCAGTCCCAGGCCCAGGCCCACGAACACCGTGCGGGCGCTCAGGTCCAGTTGCGTCCGGTCGCGCGCTTCGGTTTGCGCGCTGGCTTTCTTCAAGTCGCCGACCGCGCGGCTGATGCCCGCCGCCAGGTTCGCGCGCATCTTGAAGAGCGTGTAGCTGGCGCCGACCAGCATGCCGCCCACCGCGATGGGCCGCACGATGTTGCGCCACACCTGGTTGCCGATCAGATCCCACGTGGCTTCATCGGCGGGCATGCCGGCCGAAACGCTGGGTCCGAGGAAGTAGACCAGCAGCGGCACCAGCAGGCCCCAGGCGAAGATGCCGCCCGCGAAGTTCAACGAGCCCAGCCGCGGTCCGATGATGTAGCCGACGCCAAAGTACGCCGGGCTGATGTTGGGCATGGAGAACTTCGTGATGCCGCCGACGGCGACCAGCTTGTCCTTGCTCAGTTTCACCGCGCTCTTGCCGATCTCGCCCATGCGGAAGAAGAAGTCGGTGCTGGCGTTGAACAGCCGCAGTTCGCCCAGCAGATAAATCAGCCCGCCGAGCCCCATGGCCTGGAACAGCGTTTTCGCGGCGTCGCTGCCCCGCTGGCCCGCCTTGTGGATCTCCGCCGCGGCCGCCGATTCCGGGAATGGCAGTTCTGGATCTTCCACCATCACGCGTCGCAGCAAGGTGACAAACAGGATGCCCAACGAGCCGCCCACCACCATCAGCGCCACCGATTGCCAGTAAGCCGTCGAGGAATCGAATTGCGGCCACGCCTTTGTAATCACGAACGCCGGGATGGTAAAGACCGCGCCCGCCGCGACCGATTCGCCGATCGACCCGATGGTGCGGGCCACATTCTCTTCCAGAATCGAGCCCTTGAACAGACGCAGCACGGCCATTCCGATGACCGCGGCCGGATAGGTCGCCGCGATTGTCATGCCGGCCCGCAGGCCCAGATAGGCGTTTGCCGCCCCGAGGATCACCGTCATCACGAGGCCCAGCAGGACCGCGCGCAGGGTGAATTCACTCATCTTCATCGTGGGCGGAACAAACGGTTTATATTCTTTGACTTCGCTGGCCATTGCAGCCTGATCTCCTTGAACTGGCGCGGTGGGGGACGTTCAAAAGGCCCTCAGCGGATCAATGCACGCGAAAACATCATACAGCGACACTCGCCGGTTCCGCGGTTCAGCCGGGCGTTTTTGTGAAATAGGACGCCGTGCCCCAGATTAGGACGGCCCCAGGTGGGGCATATCGCGCATTTCCCAAATCGCACATTTGCGTAAAGCATGGCGTTTCAACCAGTTCACGCCATGCCCGGCTTTGGCCCGGGACGTGCAATACTGAGAAGCGGAGCCCCCTTCTATGGCATACGTAATCGTTGACACCTGCACCAAAGATGAACATTGTATCGAAGCTTGCCCGGTGAGCTGCATTCATCCGACCAAGGACGAAGCGGATTTCGAGACGGTAAGCCAGCTTCACATCAACCCGGCCGAGTGCATCGACTGCGGCGCTTGCGTCCCGGTCTGCCCGACCAACTCGATTTACCTCAATGACGAAGTTCCGGCCGACAAGGCGGAATTCACCGACAAGAACGCCGCGTATTTCGGCTAAGCTCCGGGATCGCTGCGCGCGGCATCGGGCTGCGCGGTAAAGAGTTCAAAACCACGAACCGCCCTGCGCATGGAAGCGTAGGGCGGTTCTTTTTGTCTCGGCACTGTTGGCGCAGCGGGCACACCAGGGGCGCGCCCACTTCGCGGAACGCCAGCGGGGCGAGCCGTGTCAGGCGAGCTTCGCTTTGACCTTCCCGCTCAGCGCTTTGCCGTCGACGCGCTTGCCCGCGAGCTTAGCTTTCGCCGCGCTCATCACGGCGCCCATCTGCTTGGCCGTGGTCGCGCCGGTCTCGGCGATTGCTGCCGCAATGGCGGCGTCCATCTCGGCCTCGGTCGCGGCGGCGGGCATGTAGCTTTCGATGATCTTCCGCTCGGCGTCTTCCTTCTCCGCCAGTTCCGGCCGCCCGCCTTTGCGGTACAGCTCGGCGGAGTCCTGCCGCTGCTTGACCAGCGAGTTGAGGACCTTCATCTCGGCGGCCTCGTCCAGCGGCTTCATGGAGTCGACCTTTTCCTTCATCAAAGCCGCCTTCACCATGCGAACCGTGCTGAGGCGCGCTTCATCCTTCGCCTTCATCAGCACGAGCAGTTCCTTCTGCAACTGATCGATAAGGGCCATATTTGTTATCCTGTTGTTCTACCAGCACAAAATTAACACCATGCATATCCGGAAGCAGCGACTCCTGACACCCGGGCCGACGCCACTATTGCCTCGCGCCCTGCATGCCATGATGGATTCCGATATCCACCACAGGACTCAGGACTTCATCAAGCTCTATCCCCAGGTCCTGGCTGACCTTAAGGAGGTGTACGGCACCACGGGTGACGTACTGATTCTGGTCAGCTCCGGCACCGGCGGACTGGATGCGTCGATATCGAACTTCTTCAGCGATGGCGACACCATCATTATCGCCTCCGCTGGAAAATTCGGCGAACGCTGGGTGGAACTGGCGAAGGCCTACCGCCTGAATGCCGTCGTTTTGACGGCCGAATACGGCAGCGTGGTCTCGCCGGAGCGCATCGAACAGGCGCTGCGCGAGCATCCCGAAGCCAAGGGCGTCGCCTTCCAGGCGTCGGAGACGTCCACCGGCGCTGCGCACGACGTGCGCGCCATCGGCGAGATCGTCAAGAAGACCGATGCCCTGTGCATTGTCGACGCGATCACCGGCCTCGGCACCATGCCGCTGGAGATTGATAACTGGGGCCTCGACATCGTGGTCGGCGGCTCGCAGAAGGCGTTCATGATCCCGCCGGGCCTGGCGTTCATCTCGATCAGCAAGAAGGCCTGGGCGCACGCCGAAACGGCGACGCTGCCGCACTTCTATTTCAACCTGAAGCGCGAAAAGAAAATGGCGGATAAAGGCGAGTCGGCCTGGACCCCGAACGTCAGCCTGATTCTCGCGCTCGCCGAGTCGCTCAAGTACATCAAGTCGCTGGGCATGAACAACCTCATCGAGAACGCCCAGTTGCTCGCCAAAGCCACCCGCGAGGCCGCTACCGCGCTGGGCCTTGAGCTGTTCTCGCCCACCTGCCCGAGTTCCTCGGTCACCGCCATCCGCGCTCCGCAAGGCATGGATTCGGGCGAGATCGTGAAGGGCTTCCGCGCGCAGTTCGGCTCCATCATCGCCAACGGCCAGGGCTCGATGAAGGGTCAGATCTTCCGCATCGCGCATCTCGGCTATTTCGATTTCGCCGACCTCTTCGCGGTCGTCGCGGAGCTGGAGTTGATCCTGCTTTCCAAAGGCGTCCCGGTCGAATTGGGCAAGGGTGTTGCGGCCGTGCAAAAGGTTTACGCCGAGGCCGCATTGAAACCGGCCGCAATTTAGGTGGGGCGGCTCTCCAGAGTCGCGCTGCAGCGCCCCGCCCCGTTGCCGGTGCTGAAGCGTACACGCCGCCGTGGAAGCGCGGGCCGCTCAGGGAGGAACTAAGTGAAGGTACTGGTTGCCGAGCCCATGTCGCCGGCAGCGATCGAGCTGTTGCAGGCGCAACCGGGTTGGGACGTCGTCGTCTCCAATCCCAAGGAATACGAAGCGCATCTGGCGGACTGCGAGGCGATGATCGTCCGCAGCGCCGTGAAGGTGAAGGCGGAGACGCTCGCGAAAGCGCCGAAGCTGCGCGTCATCGGGCGGGCCGGCGTTGGCGTGGACAACGTGGACCTCAAGGCCGCCACGGTGGCGGGCGTGCTCGTGATGAACACGCCGGGCGGCAACGCCGTCTCGGTCGCCGAACATACTTTCGCCCTCATGCTCGCTCTGGCGCGCATGGTCCCGGCGGCGACGGTTTCGACGCTCGCCGGCAAGTGGGAAAAGAAGAAATTCCTCGGCAACGAACTGCGCGGCAAAACGCTCGGCGTCATCGGCATGGGCAACATCGGCCAGCAGGTGGTCCGCCGTGCGCGCGGTTTTGAAATGCGCGTGCTGGTGGCCGATCCCTACGTCAATCCCCAGATCGCGGCCGACCTCGGCGCGGAGATCGTGGAGCAGGATAAGCTCTTCGCCGCAGCCGATTACATCAGCCTCCATCCGCCGAAGACCCCCGAGACGGTGCACATGCTGAATGCCGCCGCCTTCGCCCGGATGAAGGACGGCGTGCGCATCATCAACTGCGCCCGCGGCGAGCTGATCGAGGCGCAGGCGCTCAAGGACGCGCTGGTATCCGGCAAGGTCGCCGGCGCCGGCCTCGACGTCTTCGAGCCCGAGCCGTTCACGACCGACAACCCGCTGGCGACCGCGCCGAACGTTGTCGCCACGCCGCACATCGCGGGCTCCACCGAAGAGGCGCAGGAGATTGTCGGCATCCGCATCGTCGAGCAGATGGCCGAGTACCTGAACCATGGCGTCGCCATCAACGCCGTGAACATGCCCGCCATCACGCCGCAGCAGTACAAGGCGATCGGGCCGTATATCGCCCTGGCCGAGCGCTTGGGCCGCTTCGCTTCGCTCATTTCCACGGGTCCCGTCAAGGCCGTGCGCGTGAGCTACTCCGGCCGCATCGCCGGCATGAACACGTCGCTGCTGCGCAACTCCGCGCTCGCGGGCGTACTGAGCCGCGCGCTCAACTCACGCGTCAATTTCATCAACGCCTTCCAGCTCGCCGGCCAACGCGGCGTCTCCGTCAACGAGTCGCATGAGGCGATTCCGGTCGCTACCGAAGGCATCCGCGTCGAGGTCGAAACCGAGCAGGGCGTCACGCCGGTCTTCGGCGCTGTCGTGCTCGGCAAAGCGCGCCTGCTGGAGGTTTACGGAATCCGCGTCGAAGTGCCGCTCTCAGGCTGCCTGATCTTCATGCGCAACCACGACGTGCCGGGCGTCATCGGCCACGTGGGAACCGTGCTGGGCCGCAACTCCGTGAACATCGCCAACTTCTCGCTCGGCCGCGACGAGGGCGAACCGGAACCCGGCAAGCCGTTGCGCGCCGTCGCCGTGGTCGAAGTAGATGCGCCCATCGGCGACAACGTGATTGCCGAGTTGCGCACCAACCCGGCCGTGCGTTTCGCCTCGGTCGTCACGCTGGACTAGCCCTTCGCTAACCAATCGCAAAGAGCGGCGCCTGACTCGCGGCGCCGCTTTTTTGTCTTCCATTCCTGGCACAAAGCGCCGCCCGTCTTCCCTAGCACCGAACCCCGAACGTCAGAGAGGGGGCATTCGTCGGCCCACTTAGGCTTGTCGGGTTCGCTCTCGCTACCGGCCCGAGCAGCGCCGCCCGCCACCTCTCCCGTCGCGATTGATATCGTAGTGCCATGCGTGTACTGCCCTTCCTGCTCTGCTGCACTTCTCTGCTCGCCGCCGATCAGCAGTTCTTTGAACTGAAAAATTTCCAGCTCACCTCGGGCGCGACCATCCCGAGTTGCCGCATCGGCTACCGCACGTTCGGCGCGCTGAACGCCGCGCGCGACAACGCCGTGGCGTTCCCCACGTGGTTCAGCGGCAAATCCGAGGGCCTGGAACAGTTCTTCGGTCCGGACAAGCTCGTCGACACGACCAGGTATTACGGCATTGCCATCGACGCGCTCGCGAACGGCGTAAGCTGCTCGCCGTCGAACACGCCCGGCCTGCCGCAGGTGACCATCGCCGACATGGTCCAGGCGGAGCATCGCCTGCTCACCGAGGGCCTCGGTTTGAAGAGCGTGTACGCCGTGGTCGGCATCTCCATGGGCGGCATGCAGACCTTCGAGTGGATTGCGCGCTATCCCAACTTCATGCGCAAGGCCGTGCCCATCATCGGCTCGCCGAAGCTGACCGCCGCCGACATGCTGCTGTGGCAGGCCGAGCTGAGCGCGATCGAAGCCGCGGAGCAATGCCATTGCGACCCGCGCACCGCGATGCTTGCGGTCGAGGCCATGCACAACTACGCTCTGCGCACGCCCGATTATTGGGCCACTGCGCCGGAAGGCGCCGACTGGAGCAAGCTGCGGCAGCAGTTGCGGACCAACGCCGCGCACAGCATGGACCCGCTCGACTACGCCGCGCAGTTGCGCGCGATGATGGCGCAGGACGTGGCCGCGAATGCGGGCGGCTCCATGACGCGCGCCGCCGCCTCCGTGCGCGCCAAGACGCTCGTCGTCGTCTCGGTTCAGGACCACATGGTGAATCCCACGCCGGCGCTCAGCTTCGCGCAGGCAGCCAAAGCGAGCGTATTAAAGTTGACGGGCAATTGCGGCCACGGCGCGACAGGCTGCGAGAGTCCGAAGATGACCTCCGCCGTGCGCGCTTTCCTGGCGCAATAGAGCGTTGTCTAGCGATGCCGGCGCAGCACGCGCGCGGAAATATCCGGCCAGAATTCGCGAAACATGTTCACCGCCGCGTCGCGTCCCATCGCCCAGCCGTATTTGACCGCCAACGCGCCCACGCTGCGGTCGCTCGCCGGATAATACGACGCCGAGATGCCCTGCGCCATCGCGCGCCCCAGGACCTCCGATGCGTTGAAACTCGGCCGCCCATGATAATCCGGCGTGATCAGCACGCGCGAGGCGGAGTAGGCGGCGCGTTTCCAGAACCCGCCTTCGCCCAACGCGTAGTAGCGCTCGTCCTGACGAAACACCGTCGGCAACGCGAAGATGACCAGGTAATTGCCGTCGGCTTTATCAAGGAAGCCGCGCCAGTAGTAGCGGCCGTAGCCGGCCATGCCGTGACCCAGCTTCGGGTGCGTATTCGATAGGAACGCCTCCCCCGTCGTGATTCCGGTGAACAGAAACGACGAGTAATCGAACGTGTTTTGCGTGGCGACCAGAAACGCCTCACGCGGCGTGGGCGGCGGCGGAATGGCTCCGGCCGTGACGGCGCGGTAGTTGGGCATGATGCCGAGGATGCGCCGCGGTTGCTCCTTGGCGCCTTTGACGCTTCCGGCCGCGCGCGCCGCGCCGGGATCCGCCGTATCGGGATGCGCCGGCGTCCCCGGCAGGATGCGGGCACTCGGGTCTTGCGATGTACCTGTACGCGTCGCGTTCTGCGCCCGCGCACTGGCAGCAACAAGAATCAGAATCAGCAATCCCAGTCGAGGTATCGCCAAGCGCACTTGCTCCCCGCGGAAGAAAAAATTTCGTTGCGCGCGTGACGGCCTGTGCCTGCATCCGGCGTTGAAGACGCGCTCGCCCCGGCCGCCTTTTCCTCATTGGACGTGGCAGGGGCCGCCCCGGTCTCGACAAATCGGTCTCAACGCAGATGAAACCGCGCTGCCCGCGGATCGGCCAGCCGGCGCTGTTGCGGAATGACCGCGCCGCGAAGCGTCTCCCCCTCGCAGCACCGACCCCCGAACGTCAGAGAGGGGGCACATGCCGAGCGATCGAGACTCATCGGGTTGGCTCTTGCTGCCGGTTCAAGTAGAGCCGCCGCGCAGTCCGCGCAGCACCGAACCCCGAACGTCAGAGAGGGGGCATTCGCCGAGCGATCGAGACTCATCGGGCCGGCTCGCCGGCAGCCACCGTGGAACCGTGCTACGGACCGGCCGGGGCGTGCCGCGTTTAGTTGTGACTGTGGAACAGGACGCGCCGGATGTCGGGCCAGTATTCCTTGAGCACGGACGACGCCGCGTCGAAGCTGACTTGCGTGATGAAGCGGTCGAACACCGCGCTGCCATCGCGTTCCTGCGACGGGTAATAGGCCAAGCCGATCGCCGCCGAGGCGCCGCTGCCCAACAGTTCCGGCACGTTCAACGTGTTGCGGTTGCTGTCGGTCTTGCTGATGATGACCCAGCTCACCGCGTGCGCGACGCGATGCACCGTACTGCCTTCTCCCAGCCGGAAATAGCGCGGATCGTCGTGCAGCACCGACGGTAGCACCGCCTCGGTCAGATAGTTGCTCACGGTCTGGTCCGCGATGGACGCGCCGTAGCGCTTCGCATAACCCTTGACGCCTTGGCCCCATTCCGGGTCCTGACCGGTGATCTGGTTCAGCCCGGACATCGCACCGGCGACGAAAAACTCGGGCCAGTCGAAAGAGTCCTTGGAGGCGATCATGAACTTTTCGCGTGTCGAGATCGGCTGGTACGCGACGGTCATCTTTTCCACGGTCTTGTAATTTGGCAGGACGCCGAAAATGCGTTTGCCGGTCTGGATGCCGCTCGCGTCCGGAGCCGCCGCGGCCGGCGTACCGGGCTGGATCCGTTCTGGCGCGGACGTCTCATTCGCGGCCTGCGCGCCCGTGGGCGCGGCCTCCTGTCCCAGCAGCCCGAGCGAGACCAGCAGCGCGCACGGGCAGACGTTCGATTTCAAACTCATATATCTCAGTAACGTTCGGAGGATCCGGCCGGGTTACCGGCCGTTCGATAGACGGCGCGCGGTCCCGCTCAGGCGGTGATGCGCACCTATTCATTGTATTGGATGCCTCCGCCGCGCAGACGTTACTCCCCTCCGCAGGCTGTCTTTCGATGCCGTGCGATGGCGCACCGCCCGCCGTAGTTTCCGTCAGCGCCCGATCCGCTGCCCTTCCCGAATCTCGTCCGAACCGCGCCGCACCACGACGTCGCCCGCGCTCAGCCCGCCCCGCACTTCCACCCAGTCGCCGCCTTTCGCGCCCTTCGTGACGGGCACCCATTCGGCAACGCCCTGCTTCACGCGGACCACGAAGACCTTCTCCGTCGTCGTCACCACGGCCGTGGCGGGGACAAACAATCCCGCCGCTGTACGTTTTAACGGCCAGATGGCATCGGCGTACATGCCGGGCGCGAGCGCACCGTTCGCGTTGGCGACATCGGCCTCGACGGCCATCGTCCGTGTCTTCGCATCGAGCGCGTGCGCGACGCGCGCAATCGTGCCCGTAAACGTCCGGCCGGGCTGCGCCGGGACCGTGAATTCCACGCGCGCGCCACGGGCGATCCCGGCGACATCCGCCTCGGGCACGGCGACCGTCAAGCGCAGCCGCGCCACGTGTTCCAACTCGACCAGCGGTCCCGACCCGGGCGTCGCCAGCGCGCCCGGATGAACGTAGCGCGCCGTGATGACGCCGGCGAATGGCGCCCGCAATTCGAGATAGCTTTCGAGTTCCTTCAAAGCTTCGACTTGCGACCGCGCAGCAGCCTCGGCGCGGTCCAGCGCATCACATTGCGCCCGCACCGCGGCGACGGCTTGACCGGCCTGCACAATGTCGTTTTCGGCCACCGCGCCCGGCGTCTGCGCGGCCTGCTTCAAGCGGGCCAGAACCGACTCGGCGGCGGCGCGCCGGGCCTCGGCTTCGGCCTTCTGCGCCGCGGCGGCGGACGTCTTCGCTTCGGCCTCCACGCGCTGTGCCCGCATCTCCGGAGCCGCCAGCCGCACCAGCAGGTCGCCCTTCCTCACCACGCTTCCGCGGTCCACCTCGACGCTCTCGACAAACCCGCTCACCCGCGCATGCAAGGCGACCTGCTCCCACGGCTCCAGTTCCGCTGGCAGCTTCACCGTGCCTTGCGGCGCACGCGCCACCACCTGCGCCGTTTCGATCTTCTGCGCCCACGCAGCAACGGCAATGCTGAACGCCAACAGCAAGAGGACCTGCCTCCGCGCCGTCGCCCCGCGTTGTGGCGCGCGCGCCACAAGCAAACCCGCGCCGTCCCGCGCGTGGTGGGGCAGTCCTTTAGCCTGCGTGGGGTCTTCAACCCCGCTTCGGGAAGCACCGGTTGAAACCGCCGCTCCGGACAAATCTTGTGCACCACAAGACAGCAGTTTCATCGCCCCTCCTACCTCGCTTCATACCAGCGGCTTGCCGGATCGTTCGGATCGAGCGACGCCGAGCGCCCCGCGCTGCGTTCCAGCAAGAGCGCGTAGAACACCGGCACGGCCGTCAGCGTCGCCACCGCAGCCAGCAGCAATCCGCCCACCACGGCGCGTCCCAGCGGAGCCGTCTGTGCGCCGCCCTCGCCCCATCCGAAAGCCATCGGCAGCATGCCGGCTGTCATCGCGCTCGCCGTCATCAACACCGCCCGCAACCGCTCGGGAGCCGCTCCGCGCACGGCTTCCCGCGCGTTGGCGCCGGCCTTGCGCGCCGTCTCGGCGAACGTACACAGCAGGATCGAATTCGCCGTCGCGATGCCCGTCGCCATGATCGTGCCGAGAAAGCTCTGCACGTTCAACGAAGTGCCCGTGAGCCACAGCGCGCCGAGCGCGCCGGCCAGCACGGCGGGCGCCGCCATTAATACCGCGAGCGCCACGCGGAAGTCCTGGAAGAAGGCCGCCAGCAGCAGCAGAATCGCGAGCAGCGACGCCGCCAGCCCGTAGGCGAGCGCATTCGCCGTCTGGTCGAGCGCCGGGATCTCGCCGCGCAGTTTCACCGTCACGCCGCGGGGCGGTTCTCCGGCGCGCGCCACCGCATCGCGGATTGTTTGCGACGCTTCGCCCAGCGTGCGGCCGTGTACGTTCGCCACCAGGCTCACCACGCGCTGCATGTTGTAGCGCTCCACCAGGCCGAAGACCTTGCCCATCTTCACCTCCGCCAGATCGCCCAGCAGCGGCCGCGCCGCGCCATCCGCCATCACGGGCAGGTCCCTGACGTCGTCCACCGACGCCATGCGGTGCTGCGGGATCTCCACCTGGATTTGAAAGGCGTTGCCGCTCGCCGGGTCGCGCCAGTAGTTAGGCTCGACGAAGCGGCTCGACGACGTGGCCGCGACCATCGATTTGGCAACCTCCGCGAGCGTCAGGCCGAACTGTCCCGCGCGCAAACGGTCGATGGAAATGTCGAGCGCCGGATAGTCGAGCGACTGCGCGTACTGCAAATCGCGGAGGAACGGCAGCTTCTTCAACTCGGTTTCGATCTTCGCCGCGTGCGCCCGGCTGGCCGGCAGATTCGGCCCTTGCACGGCCACTTCTACCGGAGCCGCCGCGCCGAAACCCATCACCTGGCCGATGATGTCGCCTGGCTCGAACAGGACCTTCGTCCCCGGCAGCTCCTTGGCGAAACGCTCCCGCAACCGCTCGCGCAGGGCCTCGCCGCGCAGCGTCGCCTCGGGCGACAGCGCGACCTTCATCACCGCCTCATGCGGTCCGGCCGTGAACAGGTAGACGAGGTTGATGGGATAGCTCGGCGGCTGAGCGCCGATGAACGCCGTGGAAATGGCGACGCCTTTGCGGCCCGCCTCCGCGCGCACGATGTCGAGCGCCCGCAGCGTGATCAACTCCGTCCGCTCGATGCGCGTGCCATCGGGCGCGCGCAGGCGCATTTGCAGCAACTCCTCGCCGGCCGGCGGGAAGACCTCCCGGCCCAGGCGTGGGAAAATCAGCGCGATCAGCACCAGCACGCCGGCGAGATACGCGCCCGCCACGATCCAGCGAAACCGCAGCGCCGTATCCACCCAGCGTTGATACAGCCGCCGCAACGGTCCACTTTCACTGCGCGCCGCACCGCCGCGCAAACTCCACACCGCCAGCACCGGCACCAGCGAGCTCGACAGCACGTAGCTGCCGATCATCGCCAGTCCCACGGCCAACGCCAGCGGTACGAACAATTGGCGCACCACGCCCGTCATGAAGAACGCCGGAGCAAACACGGCCAGCATCGCAACCATGGACAGCAGCCGCGCCGTCGCCGTCCGGCTGCACGCCTCCACCACCGCCCGCGCGCGGTTGATCCCGCCCACCAGATGCGCGTGGATGTTCTCGATCTCGACCGTCGCCTCGTCCACCAGCACGCCCACCGCGAGCGCGAGCCCCGCAAGCGTCATGATGTTGATCGTCTGTCCCAGCGCCCACAGGCACACGACGGAGGTGAGCAGCGCGGCGGGAATCGTCACCACCACGATCAGTGCGCCGCGCCAGTCGCGCAGGAACAGCAGCACGCACAGCGCCGTGAGCAACGCGCCCAGCAGCGACTCATTCACCAAATTCCGCAACGCCGCGGCGACGTAGCCCGACTGGTCGAACTCGAGCGTGACGCTGACGTCCTCGGGAACCACCTTGCGCATGTCCGGCAGCGCCGCCTTCACGCGCTCCATCACGCGCAGCGCCGATGCGTCCGCGCGCTTGGTCACCTGGATGTAGACCGTACGCTTGCCGTCGACGTGCGCATAGCCGGTGATGATGTCCGTGCCGTTTTCGACCGTCGCGATATCGCGCAGGTACACCGCCGGGTTCGCGCCTGGCTGCACCGGCGCGTCCAGCAACTCGTCCAGCTTCCCGCCCAGCACGGCGTTCGTCGACGCGATGTAATTCACGTCGCCCATCCGCACGTTGCCCGCCGGCAGCACGGTGGATGCGCGATTGACGGCGGTAATCGCCTGTTCCGGCGAGATCCGGTATTGCCGCAGCTTGTCGGGGTTCAGCCGCACCACGATCGTGCGTTGGTTCCCGCCGAAGGGCGGCGGCGCCGACACGCCTTCGAGCGTCGCGAACAGCGGCCGCACGCGGTTCAACGCAATGTCCTGCATCTCGCCCGCCGGGCGCGTGGGCGACGAGAAAACGAGTTGGCCGACCGGCACGCTGCCCGCGTCGAAGCGCGTAATGAACGGCGGCACGGTCCCCGGCGGCATGAAGGCGCGCGCGCGGTTCACATAGCCGACCACCTCGGCCATCGCCTGGCTCATGTCCGTGCCCGGATGGAAGACCAGCTTCATCAGCGACGCGCCCTGGATGCTCTTCGATTCGACGTGCTCGATGCCCGTGATGTAGAGGAAGTGGTACTCGAAATAGTAGGTGACGAAGCCTTCCATCTGCGACGGGTCCATGCCGCCGTACGGCTGCGCGACGTAGATGGTCGGCGAGCCGACGTTCGGGAAGATGTCGGCGGGCATGCGCCCGATGGCCAGCCAGGCGAAGACGGCGAGCGCCAGCACGGCCACCAGCACGGTGACCGGCCGCCGCAGAGAGAAGAGCACGAGTCGCATGGCTTGGTCTCACTTTGCTGCGTCCAGGAACGGTTGCAGATCGCCGCGCGCCGTCGCCACGGCCAGTTGCATCCGCCACACGTTCAACTTGGCGAGCGCCTCGTCGATTTCCGCCTGCAGCAGCAGGCGCTGCGCTTCGGCGACTTCGAGGATTGGCGCCAGCCCGCTCTTGTAACGCGCTTCGGATTGGGCCAGCGCGCTGCGCGCCGCTCCGGCCTGCACGGGAGCGAGCTTCGCCAACCGTAACGCGGCGTCGAGCTGCGCCTGCGCCCGTTGTTCCTGCGCGGAGAGATCCTGTTCCAACCGCCGCAGACGCGCCTCCTCGGCCGCCGCGCGATGCGCCTCGGCTTCGCGTTGCGCACGGATCTGCGGTTGGTCGAGAAACGGAAACAGCACCGAAAAACCGAGCCCCCAGTTGTAGATGTTCGGCCCGAGTCCATTGACGCCGCCCATCGAGGAGCCGTCCGCATTCACGCCCGCGCCGCGCGCGTATGCCGACGATTGCAGCAGGAACCGCGGCGCAAACGCCTTGGCAAGCTCCTTGCGCCGGGATTCCGCTTCGTCGATCGCGGCCTGCTGCTCGATGGCCGCGGGATGCGTCAGCATGACGGACGCCGGTCGCGGCGCCGGTTCGGGAGCGTCGCCCATCAGCTTGCCCGTGACCGGCGCGACCGATGCCGCCGCGTCGCCCGTCAGTTGCGCTACGGCAATGCGCGCCTGCTGCGCCGCCAGATCGGCCTGCACGACTTGCGCCTCGGCGAGCGCCCGTTCGGCGGTCGCGCGCGCCAGGTCCGCTCCCGGCCGCAAGCCTGCTTCGGTCAATGCGCGCACGCTCGTTTCAAGCGCTTTCGCCCGCTCCAGCGACGCTCGCGCGCGGCCGGCCGTGGCGTCGGCGGCCAGGACTGTCAGAAACGCATCGGCGGCGGCGGCTTCCACCTCGAAGCGCGTGCGCGCCAGAGTCTTGTCGGCTTTCGTCTGCGACGCCTGCGCCACCGCGACATGCGCGGCGCGTTGGCCCAGATCGAACGGCTCCCAGCTCACCAGGAATCCCGTTGCGGAGCCCCAGCTACTCGTACCTGCATTGACGACGTGAATCGGCCCGGAGATTGGCGCGATGACGGAGTTGGGCAGCAGCAGCCCGGGCACGTTGTTGTCCGTCGCCCGGTTGAGTTGAAAAATGGATTGCGCCTTGGGCAGATAAACCGTGCGAGCCTCGCGCACGCCTGCCGCGGCGGCGGCCGACTGCTCCAGCGAAACCGCGACGCCGGGATAGCGGGCTCCGGCGCGCTCCACCACTTCCCGCAAGCTCCACTGCGCGCACGCCGGTACGGCGTACAGGCAAAGCAACGTCAGTGCGGCAGGCCGGACGGTGTCGCGCAGAAGCAGCTCCTATTCCCGGCAGATCCCCCTCTTGCTGCGCCGGATGAATTCCACCAAGTGTAGCGTATGTTCGGTCGGGATTTCAGTCTCGATCCGCTGTAAAGCGTCCGCGAGCTTCAGGCCGGAACGGTAAAGCAGTTGGTAGGCCTGCTTGATCGGTTCCGTGTCGGCGCGCGTGAAGCCGGCCCGCCGCAGTCCGACCTTGTTCAGCCCGTTCGGCGTGATGTACAGCCCGCCATACAGGAAGTATGGCGGCGCGTCCATGTTCACGCGCACGCCGCCCGCGATCATCGCCAGCCGGCCGATCTTCGAGAACTGGTGCACCGCGATCTCGCCCGAAATGAAGGCGCCGTCTTCGATTTCGACGTAGCCGGCGATCAGCGTGCAACTGGCCAGCACGGTGTTCGAGCCGATGATGCAATTGTGCGCGATGTGGCCCGACGTCATGATGTAGTTGTCGTCGCCGATGACGGTTTCGGACTCCGGCGCCGTGCCGCGCGAGATCGTGTAATGCTCGCGGATGCGGTTGCCGTTGCCGATGCGCAGGTAGCTGCGTTTGCCGGTGAAATTCTTGTCCAGCGGATCGGTGCCGAGCACGGTCCCGGCCGAAATCTCGTTGCGCTCGCCCATGGTGGTCCAGCGCTTCACGTAAACGTAGGGTTCCAGGAGGCAGCCCGCGCCCATCACGACGTCCTGCTCCACGACGCAGAACTCTCCAATCCGGCATTGGGGACCGATGATCGCCTCAGGATGCACCTTCGCCGTTGGAGCAACATAAGCCGACGCATCAACTGGCATAAACTTCTATCGTACAAGCTCATTATGAAAGTCATCGCAATCGCCCAGTGGTTAGGCCTCCCCTGCGAGGGAGACCCGGACAGAGACGTTCAACAGGCCGCGCCGATCGAGGCCGCCGGACCGGCGCAGATCGCGTTCGCCACGCCCAAGAAAGCGCAGCGCGAAGTCGAAGCTTCGCACGCCGGCTGCCTGATCGTGCCGGAGGACTTCGATAACGCCGGCGGCCACACGATCATCCGCGCCAAGGATCCGCGCGAGGCCTTCGCGCGCGTCGTCGCGCGCCTCCACCCGCCCTTCCGGCCGGAGCCCGGCATCCATCCCTCGGCCATCGTTGCCCCCACGGCAACGCTCGGCGCGGGCGTCGCTGTCGGTCCGCTGGCCGTCATCTCCGATGGCGCCGTGATTGGCGATCACACTTGCATCGGAGCGCAGTGCTTCATCGGACGTTCCGCAAAGATCGGCCCGGACTGCACACTGTACGCGGGCGTGCGGATCTACGACCATGTCGAGATCGGCGCGCGCACGATCCTGCATGCGGGCGTAGTGCTCGGCGCCGACGGCTTCGGCTTTGCCCGCACGCCGGCGGGCTATGAGAAGTTCCCGCAGATCGGCCGCGTCGTCGTCGGCTGCGACGTCGAGATGGGCGCCAATACGACCGTTGACCGCGCGGCGCTCGGCGCCACCACGATCGGCGATGGCGCCAAGTTCGACAACCTGGTGCACGTCGGGCACAACTGCACGATCGGCCGCCACGTGATCATCGTGGCGCAGACCGGCGTGGCTGGTGGATCCGTGATCGAAGACTGGTGCGTGATCGGCGGGCAGGTCGGCATCGGCGACAACGTGCGCATCAAGAGCGGGGCGATTCTCGGCTCGAAGAGCGGCGTGCTGACCGGCAAAGTGCTGCCCGGCAACGGCCAGGTCTACTGGGGCGTGCCGGCGCGGCCGCTGAAACAGTACCTGGAGATTCTCGCCCTGGAGGGACGGCTGCCGGAGATCAAGGCGGCCGTCGACGCGCTCATGAAACTCGTGCCGGGCAGCGGCAAATCCGCGAAGTGAGGCGTGAAAAAGGGCAAAAAACGGTCAAAAAGTGCCTCAAAATGCCGCTTTTTTCGCGTTTTTCGCGGGTCTTCCGCGGACATGAAAAAGGCCGGAGCCTCCAGGGCCCCGGCCTTTTCGAATTGCAGCCGTAAAATTTAGCGGGCGGCGAGCAGCGCGCGCAGGTGGCGGGCCCGCTCCGGCGAGCGCAACTGGCGCAGCGCCTTGGCCTCGATCTGGCGGATCCTTTCGCGCGTCACGTCGAACTGCTGGCCGATCTCTTCGAGCGTGTGCTCACGGTCGCAGCCGATGCCGAAACGCAGGCGGATGACTTTTTCTTCTTTTGGCGAAAGAGTCTTCAGGATGTTGGCCGTCTCTTCGCGGATGTTCGAATCGATGACCGAATCGACCGGCGAAGCCACCCAGCGATCCTCGATCAGGTCGCCCAGCGCCGACTCGCCGTCGCGCCCGACGGGCGTTTCCAGGGAGACCGGGTCGCGGGAAATGGTCTTCAGCTTCTGGACCTTCTCCACCGGGATGTCCATGCGGCGGCTGATCTCTTCATTTGTCGGAGAACGGCCGAGTTCCTTTTCCAGCTCGCGCGTGGCGCGCAGGAACTTGTTCATGGACTCGTTCATGTGGACCGGGATGCGGATGGTCCGGGACTGGTCGGCGATGGCGCGCGTGATGGCCTGACGAATCCACCACGTCGCGTAGGTTGAGAATTTGTAGCCGCGGCGGTACTCGAATTTGTCGGCCGCGCGCATCAGGCCGATGTTGCCTTCCTGAATCAAATCAAGAAGATGCAGGCCGCGATTGACGTATTTTTTGGCGACCGAAACGACCAGGCGGAGGTTGGCTTCGACCAGATCCTTCTTGGCGCGCTCGGCTTCGTGCTCACCCTGACGGATGACCTGCATCGTGTGACGCAGGGCCGCGAGCGTCGCGCCGGCCGTGTTTTCGCGCTTGCGGATCTCACGCTTCAACTCGCGGATGCGCGCCTGATTTTCGTCCTTGCGCAGTTCGCAGCGGCGGATGTCCGCTTCGATGTGCATCATCTCCTCGACCGCTTTTTCGATCGAGGTGGAGAACAGGCGCCACTTCGGGTTCTGCCACGGGAAGCGGCGGATGGCCACCGAGGTGGCTACCGCGGCGCGGTAGAGTTTGAACTGAACCTTCTTGCGCAGCTTGCGGTTCGACGCGGGCGTCGCTTCGAACTTCTCCTCGCTCTTCTTGAGATGCTTGTAGATCTCGCCGAAGGCGGTGAACTGCTCCTGCAAGTCCTTGATGCGCTTATCGAAAGCCGGGGTGCCTTCTTCAACGTCACCGAGATCGACCCAATCCTCGAGGTCCGCTTCCTGGCGGCAGATGCGCTCGGCCAGTTCGGCGATGTGCATCTGCACCAGGGCCGAGCGGCTGATCGCCTTCTGCATGCGGAGCTTGCCGCGCTCCATTTTGCGCGCGAGATCAACCTCACCTTCGCGGGTCAATAAGGGTACCGCACCCATTTCGCGCAGGTACACGCGAACGGGGTCGTCGGTATAGATGGACTCCTCGACCTGCTGCGCGGCGTGGAAGTCTTCTTCCTGAACATCCTCTGGATGGAAGAAGTTGGCATCCTCGTCGAACGATAGGGCGAGCCCATCTGGCGCGTCGGTAAGAAATTGATCCTCGAATTGATCCACTGAAAAACCACCTCCCGGGCCGGGGATGAACCGATTAACCCAGTCTGATTGCCCGGCGTAAGGCACGACCGATCCAGGCACGAACCGTTGGAAGAAATGTCACTCTGTCAGCCGAAATGTGACAGCCTACTCCAAGCTAAACCCACTTTCCGGGATTGCATCATACGTTTTGGGGTAGGGGCTGATTGCAGGGCGGAAAGACGCTCCGAATGAGGATAACATGATTCCCCCCGAAATGTTAATACTCAGTATATTGGATGCACGGCGCGCAAGTTTGTTCCATCTCCGGCGCGTTTTCGCTGCAACCTGTTCATTCCTTGCGACTTGCAGATGGCCTTCCTTTCGCTTTCATCATGTCTTTCAATTCGGTGAAGAAGGCCTCCACATCCTGAAAATCGCGGTACACGGAAGCGAAACGGACATAGGCGATCTTGTCGAGCGCAGCCAGACTCCGCATGAGGTACTCGCCGATTTCCGTTGTCGTGATCTCCCGTTCGCTCTTCTCCGAAAGGACGCCTTCCACCTCATCGACCAGATCCGCAAGTTTCGCCATGCTGATGGGGCGCTTTTCGCACGCCTTCAGCAGCCCGGCGAGGACCTTCTGGCGCTCGAATTTCTCCCGGCGTCCATCCTTTTTGACGACCATGTACGGGATTTCGTCGATTCTTTCATATGTAGTAAATCGACGCAGGCACTGCAGGCACTCCCGGCGCCGGCGGATGACGTCGCCTTCCTTGCTCTCGCGGCTGTCGATGACGCGGTCTTCCTTGAAGTTGCAGAACGGGCAGTTCACGGTGCCTCCATTAAATGACGGCGCGGTACAAGATGGCGTTACCTGATCCGGGCCGCAGATTGGCGTCAATCAGCATAGCCCAGCTACGACAAAAGGAGAATAACGAGCGGTAACGGCGCATGCCAGAGAAGTTCTCCGCGGGACGGACAAAGCGTACTTTTCGTCGCGCGCAAGCGGCCGCGGCGCGGGGGCAGCGCCCAGCGCATCCGGTGCGGGCCAGTTCGCCGGTCAGATATGACGCGAGGGCTGTCTTTGGCCTGCGGAAAGGCAAGCAATGTCTTAGAATTATGAAGGCCATTCGCCTGCCTGGCACTTTGCGCGAACTTCTTATGATAATTCGTCGTTTCTCAGTGTGGAAGGCAAAGACCGGCAGCCAGCCTCTCCCCGGGTGGGGTGGGGAGGGCCGCCGGAATCGCCTCCTGGAAGGAGCGGCGGGCTCGAATGGCATCTCTCTCGCAGGTTGCAACGTACCCTACGACGAATGTCCCGCAATGGACCGCGGGCGTTCGCAAGCCCATTTCCAGCCTCTGGCCGCCCCAGGAGCGTGCTTCGGTGGCTGATCTGGACCAGGATGCTCTTATGGTGGAGCACTGCCTGCGCGGCGAAGAAGCCGCCTGGGAAGAACTCGTTAAGACGCACACCCGGCGGGTGTATGCGATCTGCCTGCGTTTTACGTCCAGGGAGCAGGAAGCCCAGGACCTGACGCAGGAAGTCTTCCTGCGCGTGTTCCGCACGTTGAAGAGCTTCCGGGCGGGCGAGGGTTCGTTCACGGTCTGGTTGACCCGGTTGACGCGCAATCTGCTGATCGACAACTACCGGCGGACGAAGTCCGAGCGCGTTACGGATTCCATCGAAGAGCAGTTGCCGATGCTCGAAGAAAAGACGGCCATTGAAGCGCGGACCGACGCGGTTCTGGCCGGGCGGGAGGCCAGCGAGGTGCTGCAGGGCGCGCTCGCCAAGCTTTCGCCGGAGCTGCGCGAGACCGTGATTTTGCGCGATCTGGAGGGCATGGAGTATCGGGAGATTGCCGAGACGTTGGGCGTACCGGAAGGCACGGTCAAATCGCGGCTGAACCGGGGCCGGGCCGAGCTGGCGCGGATTTTGCGCCGGCAAAAGGTGGTCGTATGAAGTGCACTGACCTGGAAGCGCTCATTTGCGACTACATTGACGGCACGTTGAGCGGGCCCGAGCGGTCCACGGTCGAGCTGCATCTGGCGGGGTGCGAGGCGTGCCGCGAGATGGTGGCCGACGGCCGGGCGGCGGTGGCGTTCATGGGCCGCGCCGCGGACGTGGAAGTCCCTCCCGCGCTGGTCAACAAGATTCTGTTCGAAGTCCGGAGCGGAGGTTCGGCGCCGGTCCGGACCAGCAAGCGCACGTGGATCGGGCGGTTTTTCGAGCCCGTGCTGCAGCCGAAGTTCGCGATGGGCATGGCGATGACGATGCTCTCGTTCGCCATGCTCGGCCAGTTCACCAAGATTCCGATACGGCAATTGAAGCCGTCCGACCTCGCCCCGGCGAAGGTGTGGTCCACGATCGAAGACAAGACGTGGCGGAGCTGGGAGCGCGCGAAGAAGTACTACGAGAGTCTGCGCCTGGTCTATGAGATCCGCGAGACGCTCAGCGATTGGAACGACGCCACGGACGGCAAGGCGGATCAGAAGCCGGCCGCGGGCGCCAGAGATACGGCAAGCCCTGAGAAGCAAGTAGACAAGCCGATTCAGAAACGGTCGCAGTCCGACAACAAGAGTTCCTGAACGGGAGGATATGAATTATGACGACGGCAACTCCGACACCCAAACCGATTACAGCGTACTGCCGCGTCTGCGGGAAACCGCTCACGGAAGACGAAGCGCGCCCCGCGCAGGGGACCGTCTTCTGTGCGGAGCACGTTCCGGCCGTGGGGCAAGCGACCACAACCCGGCCGACGGGCGCTCCTCCGAGCGCGGGCGCATCGCCCGGCCTCGCGTTTCTGTTGGGCCTGATTCCCGGCGTGGGCGCCATTTACAACGGCCAATATGCCAAAGGCATCGTGCATGTCCTGATCTTCGGGCTGATGATCAGCGTGGAGAGCTCGGGGGACGTCGGCGGCCTGGCGCCGCTGCTGGGCATCCTGATCGGGATTTTCCCCTTCTACATGGCGTTCGAGGCCTATCACACGGCCCGCAAGCGGTTGCTGGGCGAACCGGTCGATGAGTTCAGCTCCATCGTCCAGCTCCGTCCGGAAGCGGGCCGGTTCCCGATGATTCCGGTTCTGCTGATCCTGCTCGGCGCGCTGTTCCTGTTGAACAACCTCGGTCTGGTGCGGCTGGAAGAGATGATGCGGTACTGGCCGGCGGCGTTGATTCTGCTGGGCGTGTGGCTGCTGTATGAGCGGCTGCGCCCCGCGCCGAAGCCTGCCAAGACACAGGGCGAAGAGAACCCGCACGACGTGGGAGGCGCGCTGTGAACCGCACATTCATGCTGATCCGGGCCATCCGCGGGCCGCTGCTGCTGATTGCGCTGGGCGTACTGCTGATGCTGCAGCGGTTCAGCGACTTCAGCTTTCAGCGGAGCTGGCCCATCCTGATCATCCTGTTCGGCGTTCTGAAACTGGCCGAGCGGGCGGTACTGCATGCGGGTCCACCGGCGGGCGGACCCGCGCAAACGCCGCCGGCGGGAGGTTCCTGGACATGAGACGCGGATCGATTATCGGACCCATGATCCTGATCTTCATCGGGTTCGTGTTCCTAATGAAGAATATCCGGCCCGATGTCCCCTTGATGGACTGGCTGGAAACCTACTGGCCGTTCCTGCTGATCCTGTGGGGCGGCGTGCGGCTGTTGGAAGTGGGCTACTGGTACTTCGCTTCCAAGCCGCTGCCGGAGCGCGGCGTGGCCGGCGGCGAATGGGCGCTGATCATTGTCCTGACGCTGATCGGGACCGCCGTGTGGGGCACGGAGCGGCTGGTGCGCGACAACTTCGGGCGCTTCCAGATCGGCAGCATCGAAATGTTCGGCGAGAGCTTCGACTACGATGTGCCCGAGACCAACCTGGAAACCGGCAAGACGCCGCACGTCGTGATCGACAATGCCCGCGGCAGCGTGCGCGTCACCGGAGCGGATGTGACCGCGGTGAAAGTGACGGGCCGCAAGAGCATCCGGGCGATTGACCGGGCCAGCGCGGACAAGGCCAATGGCGCGCTGCAATGCTCGGTGCAGAAGACGGGCGACGGGATCGACGTCACGACCAAATTGAATGGCATCCAGGACGCCGCACGGGTCATGGTGGACCTGGAAGTCACGGTGCCCAAGGGCGCGTCGGTGGACCTGCGCGGGCAGAACGGCGACTTCGACCTCGGCGACCTGGACGGCACGGTGACCGTGTACAGCGATAACGCCGGCGTGCGCGCGCAGAACCTGGCCGGCAAGCTGAAGGTGGAGACGCGCAAGAGCGACATCATCCGCGCGACCGGCATCAAGGGCGACGTGGAGTTGAAAGGACGCGGGCGCGACATCGAACTCGAAGACATCGACGGCCAGGTGACCATCAACGGCAGCTACTCGGGCGAGACGACGATGCGCAACATCACCAAGCCGGTCCGCTTCGAGAGCAACATCACGCAACTGCGGCTGGAGAAGGTGCCGGGCGAATTGCAACTCGGGCTCTCCGCGCTGAGCGGCACGAACCTGGTGGGTCCGGTGATGGTCAAGACGACCAAGCCCAAGGACATCCGGCTTTCCGACGTCACCGACTCGGTGAACCTAGACGTGGACGAGGGCGACGTGGAACTGACGCAGACCCGGCTGCCGATGCCGCGCGTGGATGTGCGGGTGCACTCGGGCAGCGTGGAATTGGCGCTGCCGTCGGCGGCGCGCTGCAACCTGACGGCGACCACCAATCACGGCGAGATCAGTAACGATTTCGACGAGCGGCTGAAACAGTGGTCCGACGGCCGCGGCGCAAAGTTGACCGGCGCGCTCGGCGGGACGACCGAGGTGAAGGTCGCCACCGACCGCGGTGGAGTGACGGTGCGCAAGTCCGGGCCGGGCATCACGGAGCCGCTCGCGCCACCAGCGCCGCCGGCAGCCAAGGGGGCGAAAGCGCTCAAGGCTCCGCGGGCGCCCAAAGCGCCGGTCGCTCCGCCGGAGAAAGTCACGAACTGAGATTGCGGTTCAACTGATACCCAAACGCCTCGCATTGCCATCCGGCGGTGCGGGGCGTTTTCGTATTCCTGATGGCTCGGGCTCATGTTGCGGCCGCGGAAGACGAACACGACCCCACGCAGCGGGCTCTGGAGAGCCCGCGCGGTCCTGGAGGACCGCCCCACTTGCGACCGGGCCGGCTGCGGAGTTGCTCAGTCAGTCAGGAACAACGGCCGGATGTGACGCTCGAAAAGGTTCTCCGTGACGTTGCGGGCGATCTGCGTCTCGCAGGCGTCGAGCAGATCCGTGTAGCGCTCGCCGAGTTTCGCCGCGACCTTATAGCCGACGTGCAGCAACTGGCGCACGTCGGAATTGAACAGCGGATTCGACGGGTCGTGGCGCAACGCCCCGGTGAACTGCTCCGACGACCACTGCCGGACCTTATGCGGCGTGGGCAGCCGGGCGGGGTCGATGTCGATGACCGCGGCATAAGGCTTGCACAGGTCTTCCCAGTGGTAGAACGCGGAGGCGTAAATCTCCTGCGCCAGCAGCAGCGCGTCGCCACCGGCTTCGGCGAGCCCGATCAACTCCTCCAGCCACGTCGTGCCCGCGGTCTTCAAATGGATGCCCGCGTCGAACTTGCGCAACGCCTGGCGCATCGGGCCATAGATGGAAAACTTGTCGCTTCCGGAGTGGATGCTGAGCTTCAGATTGGCGGGCAGGCCGTAACGGCGCCGCGCATAGGCAATGACGGCCAGATCGGCCTCGAATTCGCGCTCGAATTGCTTTACGTCGCCGCGGTAATCGACGCCCTTGTTGAAGCGGCCGGTGAACTTGGGCGCGATGGTCTGCGCCGGGATGCCTTCAGCGGCGATCGCAGCGAGGATCAGCAGCAGCTCAAACGGCGTCTGCGGGCTGTCCGTCTCGTCCATGGAGATTTCGGTGACGAAGCCCGCGTGCGCTTTCGCCAACGCCAGACGATGATAGATGGCGCCCGCCTGCCGTATGGCGTGGAGGTACTTGTCGGCGGCCTTTACCGCGTTAGCCTTCGAAGCGTGGAAGGGCTTCGCCAGGCCGTCGATCTCAACGGTCTCCGTCAGCTCCGGGTGAGCCTGCAGGAAGTTGTCGACGGCGCCCTCCTCCGGTTCCTGGCCGATTGCGTCGGCGACGTCGAGGGTGAAGAAATCGCTCCACTCGACGAAGCGGTCGATCGTTTCAAGGTTGACGTGATCCGCGTCGACGAAATAGGGCCTCTTCCAACCCAACGCCTGTACGGCCTCGTCGGCTTCATCGCGCACATCGGCGGGCTGCGAGCCGACGATCGTATGTTCGCGGTTCGACTTGTTCCAGACCGGCACGACCGTGACGCCGAGTCCGGCCGCCTGGACGCAAGCGCGCAGTTGCGCCCGGCCCTCGTGGGCGAAGCGGTCGCCCACCCCCAGGGAATACTTATCAAGAACGAGTTGAGGTTGCATTGAACTCATAGCCTTGCTCCTGAGGTCGAAGCGCCTCGCACGGAGGATGGCCCATCCTCTTCCTGATCTTCACCAGCTACAGAGTATGCCAGTTGGGTCGCTTGTGTATTCAACTTTATGACTCCGGGAAGCGCTAACGGCGGCGGCGCAGGGCGGCCCGGCGGCGTTCGGCGCGCCGCGCCTGGCGTTCGTCCATGCCGAAATAGTGGCCGATTTCGTGCCAGACCGTTTCGTAGACCATGTGCTTCAACTCGTTCAGGCTGCGCGCCGCACGCTCGTGCGGTCCCTGGTAAATGGTGATCCGGTCGGGCATCGAAACGGGCACGGCGAAGCTGCGTTCGGTGAGCGGACGGCCCTCGTAGAGTCCCAGCAGGCCGGGGCGCGGGGGCTCGTTCTCCACGACGATAGCGACGTTGCGCAAGCGCCGGCGGAAGCGCATGGGAAGCTCGGCCAAAGCCGCTTCCACGAGCTGTTCGAAATCACGGCTTCGCATTCCGATGCCCTATTCTAGAAGGATATGCGGAAGGTGTTGTCGATTGCCTTATTACTGGCTTCCTGTGCGGCCGCTGAGCCGCTGGTGGTGCGGTGCGGTCATTTGCTGAACCCGGCGACGGGCGAGGTTGCTTCGAACGTCGATGTGACCGTCGAAAACGGCGCGGTGATTTCGGTCGGTCCCGCGGGGAGCATGAAGCCGGCGGCGGATCTCTCACAGGGCTATTGCATGCCCGGTCTGATCGACGTGCACGATCATCTGACGGGCGATCCGAAAAACTCGGGTTATTCGTCCCTGGGGATTTCGGTCCCGCGCGCGGCGCTGACCGGCGCAAAGAACGCGCGTGCGACCCTGCTGAGCGGGTTCACAACAGTTCGCAACCTGGGCGCGGATTCGTTCACCGACGTGGCGCTGCGCGATGCGATCAAGGATGGCGACATCATCGGGCCGCGCATGATCGTCTCCGGCCCGCCGCTGGGTATCACGGGCGGGCACTGCGACGAGAATCTTCTGCCCTTCGAATATCACCGCAAAGGCGAGGGCGTGGCCGACGGGCCGTGGGCGGCGCGGACCAAAGTCCGCGAGGATGTCAAATACGGCGCCGACGTAATTAAGGTGTGCGCTTCCGGCGGCGTCCTGTCGAAAGGCGACGGCGTGGGCGCGCCGCAGTACACGCTGGAAGAGCTGACGGCGATTGCCCAGGAGGCGCACAAGCTGGGCCGCAAAGTGGCCGCGCACGCGCACGGCACGCAGTCGATCAAAGACGCGATCCTGGCGGGCATCGACAGCGTGGAGCATTGCAGCCTGATCGACGACGAGGGTATCCGGCTGGCGAAAGAGCACCACACGTTCCTGGTCTTCGACATTTATAACGACACCTACATCCTCGAGCAGGGCGCCAAGAACGGCCTGCTGCCGGAGATGCTCGATAAGGAGCGCCAGGTAGGCAAGCTGCAGCGCGAAAACTTCCGGAAGGCCTGGCAGAGCGGCGTGCGCATGGCGTTCGGCACCGACGGCGGCGTCTATCCGCACGGCGACAACTGGAAGCAGTTCCCGGTGATGGTCCAATACGGCATGCAGCCGCTGGATGCGATCCGCGCGGCGACGACCGCGGCGGCCGAGCTGATCGGCTACCCGGACAAGCTGGGCCAGGTGGCGCCCAACCGGCTGGCCGATCTGATCGCCGTGGACGGCGATCCGCTGAAAGACCCGCAGGTGATGGGGCGTGTCCGCTTCGTCATGAAGGACGGCAAAGTGTTCCGCAATGACTGGGCCGCGGGCGGCTCGCGCTAAACTAATCGTTTCCCCAGTGTCAAAGCACGTCATTGTCGCCATCGACGGACCCGCCGGCGCGGGCAAGAGCACGCTCGCCCGGCGGGTTGCCGCGCGTCTCGGCTACCTTTATATCGATACGGGCGCGATGTACCGCGCCGTCGGGCTGTCGGCCCTGCGCGCGGGCATCTCGCTGGAAGATCCGCTGAAGCTGGAGCAACTGGCGCTGCACGGTCAGATCGAGCTGACGCCGGATGCGCGCGTGTTCCTGAACGGCGAAGACGTCAGCGCGGCGATTCGCCAGCCCGAGGTTTCCCAGGCTGCTTCGAAGGTTTCGGCGGTGCCCGGCGTGCGGCGCGCGATGGTGGAATTGCAGCGCCGGATGGGGCAGACTCATTCGGTCGTCATGGAAGGGCGCGACATCGGGACCGTCGTCTTTCCGCAGGCCCAAGTGAAGGTGTTTCTCGATGCCGATCCGGCGGAGCGCGCGGGACGGCGCGTAGCCGAGCTGCGCCAGAAGGGCGCAGAGGCGGATGCGGCGGAAGTGGAACGCGAGATGCGGGAGCGCGATCAGCGGGACCGGACCCGTGCCGAAGCCCCGCTGGTGCAGGCGCCCGACGCGGTGTATCTGGATTCGACGGGACACACGCCGGATGAGGTGGAAGAGGCGCTGCTGCGGATTGTGCGGGAACGCACCAGCAACGGAAAGGAAGCCGAGCGTTGAGCAATCTGCTCGTCATGAAATTTGGCGGGACCAGTATGGGTTCCGCGGAACGCATTCGCGCCGCCGCGATCCTGTGCGCCGAACAGCGCCGCGCGCGGCCGGTGGCGGCCGTGGTGTCGGCGATGTCGAAGGTGACGGACCTGCTGCTGGATACCCTGCGGCATGCCGAGGCCGGCGACGGCGCGGGCGTGGAAGAGCGGCTCGCGTCACTCCGCCAACGGCACGTGAGCACGGCCCGGGAGCTGTTGAGCGGCGAGATCCTGACGCGGACTCTGGTCAAGCTGGAAGAAACCACGACGGAGTTCGACCGCATCGCCCGCGGCATGCTGATGCTGGGCGAGCGTCCGCCGCGGTCGGTGGACGAGGCGATTGCGGTCGGCGAACGGCTTTCGGCGGAGCTGATTGCGGCGTGGCTGCAATCGCAAGGTACGGACGCCTATGCCGTGAACGCGCGCGACGTGATTGTGACGGATTCGGCTTTCGGCAATGCTTCGCCGCTCATGGCGCAGACGAGGGAGCGGGCGAACGCCGTGCTGGGTCCCGCGTTGGCGGCCGGCCGGATGCCGATCATGACCGGTTTCAACGGCGCGACGCTTGACGGGCGCGCGACGACGCTCGGCCGCGGCGGTTCGGATTTTTCGGCTTCGATTCTGGCGGCGGTGCTCGATGCCTCGGAGCTGTGGATCTGGACCGACGTCGACGGCATCATGAGCGCCGATCCGCGGCTGGTGCCGCACGCGAAGGTGCTGACCGAGATCACGTACCGGGAGGCCGCGGAGCTGGCCTACAACGGCGCGAAGGTATTGCATCCGCGCACGTTGGCGCCGCTGATGGAAAAGCGGATTCCGGTGTGGAGCAAGAACAGCTTTTCGCCGGAAGTGCCGGGAACGCGCATCGTGCCCGAGACGGCGCAAGAGCGTAAGGGCCCGTGCGCGGTGACCTCGATGAGCAACGTCGCGCTGGTTTCCCTGGAGCCCGCCAGCGCCGCGCTGAATGGCGCGAAGATAATGGCCCGGTCGATTGACGCCATGGCGGCGGCAAACGCGGAGTTGCTGGTGGTGACCAGCTCGAGCTACCGGCAGAATTTCTGCTTCCTCATCCGGCAGTCGGAACTGCCCGCGGTGGTGGAGCAATTGGAACAGTCTTTTGCGTTGGAACTGGCGCACGGCTACCTGAACCCGATTGACGTAGACCTGGACGTCGGCCTGTTGGCGATCGTGGGCGAAGGCATGAAGGGCATGGCGGGCATGGCGGGCCGGATCTTTACCGCCATTTCGCAATCGGCGGTGAATATCATCGCGATTGCCCAGGGCTCCAGCGAGATTACGATCGCGATTGTGGTGCGAAGGGCGGGCCTCGAAAAAGCGGTCCGCGCCGTGCATGAAGAATGTGGCCTCGGACGCTGAGGCGCAGGCTTCGTATAATGAAAAGTTTGACGGCCTCGTGATTGAATCAGGCCTCAGGAGTTGTTCTTCCCATGTTTGATCTGTTTCGCAGTCGAGAGAAGAGTGTCCGTTGGCTCCTCAGCGGGCTCCTGGGCCTGGTGGCCCTGGCCATGGTGGTGACCCTGGTGCCCAACTACAGCGGTATGGGGGGCAGGGTGGACCAGACGGTCCTCGCCGAGATTGGCGACGACACGATTACGACGGTCGAAGTTCATGAGGCGCTGGCCCGCGCGCAGCGCGCCGGCAGCATCCCGCGCGGCCTGGAGCAGGTCTACGCGCCGATGCTGATCCAGCAGATGATCGCCGACCGCGCCATCGCTTTTGAAGCCAAACGCCTGGGCATGAACGTGAGCGAGGAAGAACTCGCCTCCGCCATCCAGATGTACATCCCGCAGCTTTTCCAGGGCGGCAAGTTCGCGGGCAAGGATATGTACGCCGCGTACCTGCGGCAGATGAACACGACGATCCCCGAGTTCGAAAACGACTTGCGGCGGCAGATCCTGCTGCAGCGGATGGAGACGCTGGCGCTCGAAGGCAGCGTCGTGACGCCCGCTCAGGTGGAAGACGCTTACCGCAAGCAGAACGAGAAGATTAAAATCGCCTACATCCAGCTCTCCCCGGATAAGTTCAAGGCTCAGATCACGGCGACGCCGGAAGAGGTTGCGGCCAACTTTGCCAAGAGCCGCAGCGCGTACACGATTCCGGAAAAGCGCGACTACCTGATCTACCTGATCGACCAGGAGAAGCTGGCGGCGGCGACAACGGTCAGCAACCAGGACCTGCTGCGGACCTATACCGAACAGCGCGAACGGTATCGCGTTCCGGAGCGCGTGCGCGTGCGCCACATCCTGTTGAAGACCGCCGACAAGCCGCAGGCTGAAGTGCAGGCGCTCCGCAAGCGGATGGAAGATCTGCTGAAACAGGCTCGCGGTGGCGCCGATTTCGCGGCGCTCGCCGGGAAGAACTCCGAAGATACCGCTTCCGCTGTCAAGGGCGGCGACATCGATTGGATTACCCGCGGCCAGACCGTTCCGGAGTTCGAGAAGGCCGCCTTCACGCTGAAGCCCGGCCAGATCAGCGACATCATCACGACTGTCTATGGCCTCCACATTCTGAAGGTCGAACAGAAGGAACAGGCGCACACGCGCACCTTCGACGAAGTCAAGGGCGAGTTGCAGAACGAAATGCAGCAGGCGCGGGCCGCCGACAAGGTGCAGGCTCTCGCCGACCAGATTCGTACCGCGCTCGGCAAATCGGTGGCCGAAGCCAACAAGATCGCCGATGCGAACGGCATCAAGCCTTTGAGCGCGCAGAAGATCGGGCCGCAGGATGAGGTGCCCGGCATTGGCGCGAATCCACAATTCAACGAGGCCGTTTCCGGGCTGAAGCGCGGCGGCGTCACTCCTCCGGTCGCCGTGACTCCGACACAGCTCGCGGTGGTTCAGGCCGTCGAGGTTTATCCTTCGCGCCTCGCCGAACTCTCCGAGGTCCAGGACCGCGTCAAGGCGGCCGTGGTCGCGGAGAAGCTGGCGAAGCTGATTCAGGACAAGTCGAAGGAGATCGCGCAGCAGCTAAGCTCGGGCGCGGACTTCGCGGCGGCCGCCAAGAAAGCCGGCGCCGAGGTGAAGACCACTTCCACCGAGTTCAGCCGCGATGGCGCGGCCGAAGGGATCGGAGCCGCGGTTCAGATCGAGGCCACCTTCGACAAGAAGGTGGGCGAAACGGCCGGGCCGTTCTCGCTCTCCGGCGGCACGTACTTCACGAAGGTTCTGTCGCGGACCGAAGCGGACATGACCCAGCTTGCCTCGCAGCGCGACCAGATCATCAACAATCTGAAGAACCGCGCGGCGCGGGAACGGCGGGATCTTTTCAGCGACGGGCTGGTGAATATGCTCGTCAAGCAGAAGAAGATCAAGATCCACGACGATAACATCAAGCGGCTGGTCGCCGGCTACCGCAGCTAGCAGTCCGCTTGAACCGCATGGCCGCTATTGGCAATCAGGGGCGCGTACGAACGCGCCCCTTTGTTATGTCCGGACGGCGCGGGCCAGCGCGCGCCCGCGCCAACTGGTTGACCGCCGTGTTGTTCGACCGGGAAACTCATACATGCTGACTGGTTTGCTCGAATTCCTGAAGAATCTGACCGACCCGCAGCGGCTGATTCATCTGCTCTCCACGGTCTTTACGGGCTGGTGGGGCTACGCGATGCTGTGCAGCATCATTTTCTCGGAGACCGGCCTGCTGCTCGGCTTCTTCCTGCCCGGCGACTCGTTGCTGTTCACGGTGGGCGTCGTTTGCGGCGCCGGTCAATTGAACATCTTCGCCATCATCGCGGCGCTCATCTGCGCGTCGCTTTGCGGCAACGCGACGGGTTACACGTTGGGCCGCAAGGTGGGCGTCAAGCTCTTTGCCCGTCCAGACTCGAAGGTCTTCCGGCGCGAGCACCTCGAGAAGACACAGGCCTTCTACGATAAGCACGGCGGCAAGATCCTCATTTATGCGCAGTTCATGCCGATCGTGCGGACGTACGCGGCGTTCGTCGCGGGCGTTGCGCGGATGGGCTACGGGCGTTTTTTCCTGTTCAACATGGTGGGCAGCGTGGGCTGGATCTTCTCGATGGTCATGCTGGGCTACACGCTGGGCAGCATTTCGTTTGTGCGCGCCAACTTCGAAAAGGCCGTCATCCTGATCATCCTGATTTCGCTGGTGCCGGTGTTTTTAGAGGCGCTGAAGGCGCACCGCAAAGCGCGGTAACGCGCCGCAGGATGGTTCCGGCTTTTTTGCAGATTTCCCGACGGAGGGCGCATATCGGCCGCTTCGAAACCGCGCCGTGCTTCGCGACGGAGAAGTGCCCGGAAGCGAAGCCGCGACGACTTCGAAACGGAGCCGCGACCGTGAGGGAGCGGTGGTACCCCCGTTGACTGGAAGCCACTTGCGGCGGGGCCTCTCTTTTCATTCGCGGTTCTGTGCTGGAAGCGGGTGGTGACACACCAGCAACGCGACGCGGCGTTCCATCGCCGGTCGACACGAAGTTCGAAAGCGCATTGGGGCAGTTTCAGAGATACTGTAGGCCGCCGATAGTTTGCGATCTTGCCGGGCCGAACCCGCGCTTGCAGTTTTTAACATTTCAAGCAAGCTGCCCGGCGGCGAGTCGAATGCACGCGCGAAACGTATCCGGCGGCACGTCGAAGCGGCGCGCGGAACGTGTTTGTTGCACGTTGAAGCGGCATGCACAACGTATCAGGGCACGACTTCAGTCGTGCCGTCAGAACGCCTGCCATTTGCGGCTTTAGCCGCTGCTGCTTTCCTTTGCGCGAGGCACGCCTGACGGCCGGCAGATGAACGCGGCTCACCATTCGGGCTTACCGGCCGGCGTGTGCTCGAGTCTCAGCGCCAGATGCCCTCCAAGGCCGCGCCATTTTCAGGGGCTGAAGCCCTATTCCTTTCCGCGCGGGACGGCACGACTGAAGTCATGCCCTGATACGGAGCCGACGAGCACGGCGCGACTGAAGTCATGCCCTGATACGAAGCCGATCCTGCTCGGATGTGCGCCGAGATGGACAGCGGGGCTGACGCCGTGCAGAGCCCGAAGCCTGTCCCGCCACGCGGCGGGCGGCCGGGCAAGTACGGTCTACACTAACCCGGAGACAGCGCTAGTGCGGTCCGCCGGAGGCCGGCGCCGCGGTGCCGCCTGACATCCCGCCGAAGGCCGAGTTCGCGGCGTTGGCGCCGGCGCTGTTCGCGCCCTGCTGGCCGTTGCCGCCTTGGCCCTGCGTCTGGGTGTCCCGCGGGTCGTAGACGAACTCCCACTCCGAGTAATTGGAATGGTCCTTGTAGCGCCGGATGCCTTCCATTTCGACCGTCGTCGCCACACCCACCAGCCCGCCGCCCAGCGGCGACATCCCGGCCGCACCCGAAGGCAGGTTGCGGTTGGCGCCGAGCATGGACTGGATCGTCTGGATCGCGGGAGACTGCGAACTGCCGCTCGCCTGCGCTGACGCATTGGCGCCGGAACTCTGCTGTTGTTGCGTTTGACCTTGCGTTGCCGGCAGAACCGATGGGAAGACGGGAGCGCCGGACTGGTTGCCGGAGCCGGCGGCGTTCTGGCCCGCGGCAGTTCCGGTATTCTGCTGTTGATCGGTGTTCTGGCTGGCGTCCGGCGTACCTTCCGGGGAGCCGGCCTGGCTGGCGTCGCCGGAAGTAGCGCCGGGGGAGCCGGGACTGATCCGGTCGCTGGCGCGCTTCTGGAGTGCGGCGGAGGTCTGCGGGCCTTGGGAAATCACCGTGGCCGATTGGCCGATGCCCTGGATCTGCGACGCCAGCACGCTCGGGCCGCTGCTCTGGCCGGTCCCGGGGCCCTCCGCTTTATGCACCTTGGAATCCAGGTACTGCCCGTTCGCGTTCGTGTGAATCAGGCGCCACTCGTCCTTGCCGGTCATTGGGTCTTTGTAGCGCCGGCGCAGGAAGCGGATCGTCTGCCCCTGCTCCAACTCGTCCATGGTTTGGGGATAGTGGCCCGTCTTGCGGGTGTACAACTCGATGGCGCGGGCGTACTGTTCGCCGCGATCGATCAGCAGCGCTTCCTTGTCGCGCTGGCGCTCGAAGGCGACGCGCGGGATCTCCAGATAGATCAGGATGGCGATGGACGCCGCCATCGCGAACACGAGCAGCAGGGCAAAGCCCCGTTCTTGCCGGTGGCCTCGCGAACGGACACGCGCTCTGCGCAGCCGGAACACTTCGCTAAAAACCTCCCTGCGACGGCTCTTCAATGGGCAGCGTTTGCTGATGGCTGAAGTTCAAGTCTTCCACCACGACGTTGGTCGGGTTGATGTGCTGGATCTTGTAGCGCTTCTGCAAAACTTCACCTTCCGAGGGGATGGCGACCTCGTCGTTGACGATGCAGAAGACGCGCTTGACGCCCCCGCGCCGGGGTAAAGCCCGGCCAAAGAAGCGTAACGGAATCGGCGGCGGAGGCGGCGGCGTGTTGTTCACCGCCTGCGGCGGCGGAGGCGGCAGCGCCGGGCCGATCATACGTTTCACCGGTTTGATGACGATCTTGGGCTCGGGCAGCTTCGGCTTCGGCGCGGCCGAACCGCCCGAGAAATCGAACAGGCTGCGCTCCACGCGCTCGGCGCGCGCGCCGGCCAATCGCGCCAGCAGGTCGGTCCGCAAAGTGGGGTCGGCTTGCTCCGGATCCGTGACGTCTCCGGGCTTGCGCTTGAGGGAGGGCCGGAAGTCCCGGGAAGCCGCTTTGCCGGCCGTTGCCGCGGCGGCATCCTTCGCCGGCTCGGCCTCGGTTTCCACCGCCTGCTGCTGAGCCTGCAAAGTCTGGCGGGCGGACGGCGCGGGGGCGGCCGCCGCCGGAGCCGGATTTTTGGCGGCGGGCGGCTCGTTGCCGGACGGTCCCCAGAGGTAAACCCCGACGGCGACGGCCAGCAATCCGCCCAGGATGGCGACTTTTTTCGGCTCGGCGCCGAGCTTCATCGGCAGCTTCATCGCCGCACCTCGGAGGTGGCGACGGGCTTATCCGCGGCCGTTTCATCCGGCGTCAGGTCGCCCTGCGGACCGTCGAAGCGGAAAAATGCGTCGAGCTTGATCGTGATGGCCAGCACCGGCGAGCCCTGCACCGGCTGCGCCTGCAGCGCTTCCATGATCACCAGCCGCTGGGCCCGGTCGACCTGATTCACGAACCCCACAAGGTCGGCGTACGTGCCTTCGAAATTCGCCGTAATGGTCAGCATGCCGAGCGTGTCGCTGCCCTCGACCGCCTCGTAGCTGTACGTGTGATCCTTCGGCTTGATGCCCGACGCTTTCGACGCTCGGTCCAGTTCCGTCAACAGCATCGAATAGGCGTGGCGGCGGGGCAGGAAGTACTGCTCCAGAAACTCATCGCCGGCCAGGCGGGCCTGGACGGTCTTGTCGCTGGTGCGGCGCAGCCGCTGGATGGACTGCTGGCGCGCGGCGATCTGCTGCCGCGCGGCGACGATCTGGCCCTCCAGATCCTCCAGCGAGCCGCCGGGCGGATGGAATACGAACCAACCTGCCGCCACGTTGGCGGCGACCAGCGTGCCGAGAGCCACACGCAGGACCGTGGCCCGGTCCCAAGCCTCGCGGCGCAGGAACCGGCGCCAGTCGATATGGGCGGATACGCTAAAGTTTCTGCGCATAGCTGACACTCACGCGATAACGGTAGAGCGGGTCGTTTTGCGAAGGGGGCTGCGAACTGAGCACCGCAGTCGCGCCGAACACGGGCGAACCCTCCAGCTTCCGGACCAGTTCGATAACCGGCTCGGGCGACGTCGCGCCGACGATCATGTCGAGTTGCACCTGGCTGTCGGCGGTGAGATAGGGCCGCACGTTGATGAGGCGGACCGTCGGCGGGAACACCTCTTCGAGATCGGAAAACAGCCGCGTCCAACTGATGCCCTTGCGCTGCAGGAGCTGGTTCAGGAAGATGCTGCGTTCGAAGACCGCGGTATTGGCCGGCTGGCGGAGATCCGTGGCCAGCGCGTTGTAGTCGCGGTTCAGTGTCCGCAGTTGCCCCTGCAAGCCAGCCAGAGCGTTCCGGTTGTCGCGGGCGGCATGGCGCTCGCGCTTGATCACGACGACCTGGAACGACAACGCAATCACGAGCACCACGGCCGCCAGAACGGCGGCGATCTGAATCGTCCGGTCCTTTTTGAAAGGCTCGGAGGAGAGGTTAACGGGGATCCATGGGCCGCGCATCGGTCAGCGTACCTCCGTTGTGGCCAGCAGGCCCAGCAATCCGGCGTTGCTCGCGCCCGGCGCGCCGAGCGGCGAGTTCACGCGTTCCACGGGCAGGTTCAATTGCCGGCCCAGCTCTTCGCCGTCCTGGTCCCGGCTGCCGAAGCCGCACAGGCGCAGCCGGGCGGGCCGCTCGCCCAACTCGTCTTCGGCGAAAGCCAGCGTCGGCGCGAGCACCTCGACCATTTCTTCGACGCTCGCGTGGTCCAGTTCGACGCAGCGGAACATGCGCAGGGCCTCGCCTTCCATCAGGCACACGGTCAACGCCCGGCCGGCGAGCTTCACCTGCAACCATTGAGTGGCGGCATCGGGGTTGGCGTCGTCGAGCGCCAGCGCGGCCAGGCCGGAGAGCGTGATCAGCCCGCATTGAATGCGGGCCGCGTGGAACGGGAGCGTGTATTGCGACGCGATCTCGCGGCTGATCGCGACACTGACCACGTCCAGGCGCTTAGCGCCGTTCCGCCGCTCCTGCTGGTAACAGGCCACCAGAGCGTTTTCGATGTCGAACGGGACCGTCCGCTTCAGCCGGAAACGGACCAGCGCCTGTTGCTCTTCGGGCGCCTGCGGGAAGGAATCGAAGTCCAGCACGGCGACGCGCGCGCAGTAGTCCGGGAGCACCAGCACGGCCAGCCGGACATTTTGTTTGGCGGGCGCCGGCACGCATCGCTCCAGCGCCTGGGCGAGCACCGCGGGGTCGGCGAAGTTGGGCTTCACCGGGTTCACGTACACCGCGTCGGCGGGGAAACTCTGCAGCTTCACCTCCGCCGGGCGCTCGGTTTCGGCCCACGCCAGACCCTCGGAGGAGACCTCGAAGGCGTACTGCGGCGGCGGGTCCTTGACGATCCTTTTGATGCGTTCGAGCAGCGTCATATCAGCCTTCGATGAAGGTCACCTTGTTAATCTCGCGCAGCGTCGTAATGCCCTCGCGCACGCGCTCCACCGCCGAATCGCGCAGGAACGTCATGCCCTCCTCGCGCGCCGCGCGCTTGATCTCGATGGCCGGGCGGCGGTCCAGAATCATCTGCCGGATGCGCTCGCTCAGGTCGAGCAACTCGTGAATCGAAGTACGGCCGCGGAAGCCCGTTCCGCTGCATTCGAAGCAGCCCTGGCCTTCATAGATCGGAATGTCGCGCCACTTGTCGGGATCGAGCCCGCTTTCGCGGTAGAAATCGTCGTCGTAGTGCGCGCGTTTCTTGCAGTGCGTGCAGATGACGCGCACCAGGCGCTGCGCCAGGATGCAGTTCAGCGCCGAGACGAAGTTGTAAGGCTCGACGCCCATGTTGAGGAAGCGCCCGATCACGTCCAGCACGTTGTTGGCGTGGACGGTGGTGAAGACCAGGTGGCCGGTGAGGGCGGCGTTGATGGCGATCTGCGCGGTCTCCTGGTCGCGGATCTCGCCGACCATGACCTTATCCGGGTCGTGGCGCAGAATGGAGCGCAGACCGCGGGCGAAGGTCAGGCCCTTCTTCTCGTTCACCGGGATCTGCGTGATGCCCTTGAGCTGGTACTCGACGGGATCCTCGATGGTGATGATCTTGTCCTCGTCGTTCTGAATCTCGCTGATGGCGGCATAGAGCGTGGTCGTCTTGCCCGAGCCGGTGGGGCCGGTGACCAGCACCATGCCGTACGGCTCCTTGATGTAGCGCCGGAAGCGGACCAGATCCTTGTCGGCGAAGCCGACGACGTCGAGATTGAGACTCGAAAACTTCTCGCTCATCGACTCCTTGTCGAGCACGCGGAGCACGGCGTCCTCGCCGTGAATCGTCGGCATGATGGAGACGCGGAAGTCGATCAGACGGCCCTTGTAGCGGACGCGGAAACGGCCGTCCTGCGGCACGCGCCGCTCGGCGATGTCGAGTTCCGACATGACCTTGATGCGGCTGATGATCATCGAGTGCCACTCTTTGGCGATGGGCGGCATGGCGTATTGCAGCACGCCGTCGATGCGGTACTTGATGGCGACCTCGGCGTCGCGCGTCTCGATGTGAATATCCGAGGCGCGCCGCTCCAGGGCGTTGAAGATGGTCGTATCCACCAGCTTGATGACCGGCGCGATATCGGCGTCGCCGGCGGCGAGCCGGTCGATAGAGAGCGTCTCGTCGGCGTTCTCCTCGTCGCCTACCACGTCGAGCGCGAATCCTTCGGTCACCTCTTCCAGCACGCGCTGCGACTGTTCCGTCTTCTTCAGCAGGTCCGAGATCTGGGAGAGTGTGGCGACGCGGACTTTCAGCTTCTTGGCGAGCAGGATCGCCAATTCGTCGATGATGTTCAGATGGCGCGGGTCGGCGACGGCGATTTCGAGCGTCCCGTTGAACGCGGCCAGCGGCACGAAGTTGTAGCGGAACATCAGGTCGACCGGGACCGCCTTGAAAAGCTCGTGGTCGATCTTGGTGACTTTCAGGTCGACGAAGTCGCAGTGATAGCGCTCCGCCAGGCGGCGGGCGTCCGCGGCTTCCTGGACGGGGTCGACGGTTTTTGCGGGTTCGTTCGCCATATGCGCCTCGTTAATTGTTGAAGCTCTCCGCCAGCGAGAAGATCGGCAGATACAGGCTCACCAGCACGAAGGCGACAAAGATGCCCATGAAGATCATGATGGCCGGCTCGACCAGCGAGAGCGTGGCCTGCATGCGCGTGCTGACGTCCTCTTCGTAAAACTCCGCCACGCTGTTGAGCATCTGCGGCAGCGCGCCGGTCGATTCGCCGACCTCCACCATGTCGATGGCCAGCGGCGGGAAGATGCCGGTGGAATCGAGCGACGCCGCGAGCGGCTGGCCCTCGCGCACCATCTTCTCCACGCTGTCGAGCGACTTGCGGATCAGCGGACTGTTGGTGGCGTTGGACGCCGTATTCAACCCCTGCACCAGCGGAATGCCGCCCGCGAGCAGCGTCGACAGCAGGCGCGCGAGTTGCGCCACCTGGTACTTGATCCAGATTTCGCTCAGGACCGGCGTCTTCATTTTGAGCCGGTCGGACCAGTGCCGGCCGCCGTCCGTGCGCAGGAACATCCGTCCGCCGATCACAACCGCCAGCAGAATGACCGCCGCGCCGCCGACATACTGGGACGCCGCCGCGCCGACGGCCATCAGGATGCGCGTCGGCAAGGGCAATTGCGTAGAGCCGGTCTGGTACAACGTCGCGAAGCGCGGGACCACGAAAGTGATCAGGAAGATGACGAGAGCGATCACCAGGCTGAACAGCACGGCCGGATAGATCATCGAAACGAGCAGCTTCTTGCGGATCGCCAGCGCCAGCTTCTGATAGCTGACATAGCGGTCGAGCACGTCGCCGAGCGCGCCGCTCTTCTCGCCCGCCATCACCGAGGTGACATAGATGGTCGGAAAGACGTTCTGCCGCTCGAAGGCTTCCGACAGCAGGGCGCCCTTGCGGACGTCGTCGCGGATGCCGGTGATGTACGGCTTGAGTTTCTTATCCGTCAGGCGGTCGGCCAGCAGGTCCAGCGCTTTCAGGATCGGCAGGCCCGCGCGGAACAGCGTGACGAACTGCTGGTTGAAGATGAGGAACTTGGCGACGTCGAGCTTGCCCGCGCGGCGCGCGGACGCAACGCCCACGCCGGCCGCCGGGCGGATCGAGTAGACGAGGTAACCCTGCTGGGTCAGCCGCTCGCGCAGTTCGCCCTCGTTCGGCGCTTCCAGCACCTGCTGGCGCACCTCGCCGCGGGCATCCGCATACTTCAACCGGAAGGACGCCATCAGCGCGGCTCCTCTTCTCCTACCGCTTCCACGTCGACCACCGGCGTGCCCGGCGGCGCGATGACCCGGAAAGCCGAATCGGCCACGGGGCCGTTCAGCCTCTCGCCCGAAAACCAGAAATCCATGACCGACTGATCCTGGCCCGTGATGACGACGCGGCGGATCTGATTCGCCGGCGTGATCGTGAAATCGACCCGCCGGTAGGGCAGCCGGCCGCTCTTCGGCATGGCCTGGATGACGATGTCGCCGCCGCTCTGCTCCAGCGTCAGGTCGCCGAATTCGCGATGAAAATCGAGCTTGCCGAGCAGGAACGCCAGCGGGGCGCGCATGTCGTCGGATGCCTTGAGCGGGCTGCGCTCGACCTTCTTGTCCGCCGGGCTGTAGAACCAGATCGACTTGCCGTCGGAGACGAACGTCTTGCCGGCGGGCGCGGAATAGTCCCAGCGCATCCGCCCGGGCTTACGCAGCGCCAGTTCGCCGGATTCGGCCCGCGGCAGGCGGCCCGGAGCGCGATACTTCTGGTCGAAATGAGCGGCCAGGCTCCGCGCGCCGTTGTAGCGCTGCTCGACGGCCTTGCAGACGTCATTCAAACTCCGGCCTTCGCCGGTCGAATTCCGGTCTTCTCCGGCCCAGACGCCGTTCGCGCAGACCAGGAGCACAGTGATGGAAAGCCACACTCTCACAAAAGAAATGACGTAGCCTCCCCGGCAGGCGTGCAGCATGAAATGGGCTCGGTTCGAATCGGAAACGTGGATACCGGGAACCAGGCTACTTTGCGCGTTCCCCCTCCTCCCAGCGGTCGCCCCACGACGCCTTACGCGCCTGTTTCCAGTCTGGATGCTTTTTGTTGGCAATCAGCGTCAACAATCCGGATGGCGTGCAGAGCCGCAGTTCGACGCGTCCGGCGGAGTGCAGAGGGTGCCGCAGGACCCGCGCAACCGGCACGGCTGGCGCTTGGCGTACGGCGAGAACGTAGCTGAATTTCTCGTCTTCGTAGCCCAACTCGCCGCCTTTGGCGAAACGGTGCGCGCGGGTGCGCTCGACGCGGACGCCGAAGTGGCACCAGTCGGGTTTCTTAATCGGGCAGTTGGCCGCGTGTGGGCAGGGCGCCGCGATGTGTGCGCCCCACTCGACGAGCAACCGCCGGGCTTCGACGATGCGCGCGAAGCCGGCCGGCGTGCCGGGCTCGATCAGCGCCAGCGCCGTGCCCGCCGCGTCCCAGGCCCGGCGCAGCAGCGCGGCGCCGTCAACGGCTGGCATCTCGTTGAGAACGTAAGACATTACGGCCAGATCGTGCGGCTCCGGAGCAGTGGTCAGCCGCCGCAGATCGGCGTGCCGCCAGGTGGCCGCAGGCAGTCCCAACTCAGCGGCGAACGCGGCCCAGTTCGTGTTCTGCTCGATCAGCGTCGCAGCCGGAGCCGCGCCGAAGACGGCCTGCGCCGCCCACAGCGATGTGCCCGGCCCGGCGCCGAAATCGATGAGCGTGCGCGGCGCGAAGGGCAGCTCGGCGAAGACCGTGGACAGCGCGGCGAAGGTGGCGGGCAGACGCGTGAGCGCATAGGCCGCCAGCTCGACGCGGCGGTGGAGCGGGATGGGCTCGCCACTGCGGTAGGCGGTGGAAAGCCGGCCCGCCGCCGCAGCCAGTTCGGATGGCGGAAAAGCGTTGGCCTGGCGTTCCAGGGCCGCGCGTAAGTCTTGCGGAATGAGTGCGCTGCGCATGGCCGGAGAGGAGCCATTCGACAGCGCTGGCCCCATTCTGGTATTCTACTAATGTCGAGGCTTCCCCTACATCCTTATGGCCAGCAAACCGCCTTTTGCCGTTGGCGCCCAGGTCGAACACTCCAAGTTCGGTCCCGGCACGGTGATTCTCTGCACCGATCAGTACATCACGATTAAGTTTGACGAGTCCGGCGAACGCAAGTTCGTCCTGGAAATCGCTCTTCCCTCCATCCGGAAGATCGATCGCCAGCCGCCGGAAACCAAGAAACGCGCGACTAAAAAGTCGAAGGCTGTGGCTGCCGCCGCGGCTGCCGAGTAGAGTGCGCTTCCCTCAGCAAACGAGTCCCGCCCTGCCCTGCCTGCCGGGTTCGCGGCTTTGCGTGCTTTCTTCTTCTGCTAAAATTGAGGTCTCCTACGATGAGATTCGGCGTCGTCGTCTTCCCTGGAAGTAACTGCGACCATGATGCGTGGTATGCGACTTCGCGTAACCTTGGACACGATGCGGAATACCTCTGGCACTCCGATACGGACCTGAAGGGTTCGGACTGCGTGATTCTGCCGGGCGGTTTTTCCTATGGCGATTATCTGCGCTGCGGCGCCATCGCCAAGTTCTCCCCCATCATGTCCGCCGTGAAACGCTTTGCCGCCGAGGGCGGACTGGTCTTCGGCATCTGCAACGGATTCCAGATCCTGACCGAGTGCGGCCTGCTGCCCGGCGTGCTCGTGCGCAACCGGGGCCTCCGGTTTATCTGCAAGGAAGTGCGGCTCACGGCCGCCACGCGCAATTCCCCCTTCACCAACGCGATTCCCGCCGGCGCCGAGCTGCGCATCCCGATTGCCCATGGCGAAGGCTGCTACACGGCCGACGAGCGGACGCTGGACGAGTTGGAAGCGGAAGACCGCGTCGCTTTCCGCTACGTCGAGAACCCGAACGGTTCGCTGCGCGACATCGCCGGCGTACTGAATGCGGGCCGCAACGTGCTCGGCATGATGCCGCATCCCGAGCGCGCCACTGAGCCGTTGGTCGGATCCACGGATGGCCTGGCGGTCTTCCGTTCCTTGATTGCCGCTTGTTCTGTAGCGAAGTAAGAAAATGAACGAAGTCACACCGGAAGTCGTCCAAGCGCACCAGTTAACGCCGGACGAATACCAGCGGATTATCGCCATCCTGGGGCGTGAACCGAATCTGACGGAACTGGGCATCTTCAGCGTGATGTGGAGCGAGCATTGCAGTTACAAGAGCTCGCGCCTGCACCTGAAGAAACTGCCCACGAAGGGCCCCCGCGTGGTGTGCGGGCCGGGCGAAAACGCCGGCATTCTCGATATCGGCGACGGTTGGTGCATCGCGTTCAAGATCGAATCGCACAACCATCCCAGCTTTATCGAGCCGTTCCAGGGCGCCGCGACCGGCGTCGGCGGCATCCTGCGCGACATCTTCACGATGGGCGCGCGGCCGATCGCCGTCATGGACGCGCTGCGCTTCGGCCCGCTCGACGACGCGCAGTGCGGCGCGCGCAACCAGCGCATCGTCTCCGGCGTGGTCGAGGGCATTGCGCATTACGGCAACTGCTTCGGCGTGCCGACCGTGGGCGGCGAATGTGTTTTTGAGCCGAGCTACAACGGCAACCCGCTGGTGAATGTTTTCGCGCTCGGCGTTTTCAAACGCGACCAGATCTTCTACGGCCAGGCGACCGGCGCGGGCAACCCCGTAATCTACGTCGGCGCCAAGACCGGACGCGACGGCATCCACGGCGCGTCGATGGCTTCGGCCGAGTTCACCGAAGAGTCCAAACAGAAGCGTCCGAACGTCCAGGTCGGCGACCCCTTCATGGAGAAGCTCCTGATGGAGGCCTGCATCGAGGCCATGGCGACGGGCGCGGTCTCCGGCATTCAGGACATGGGCGCGGCGGGCCTGACCTGCTCCACCTGCGAGATGGGCAGCCGCGGCGGAACGGGCATCGAGATCGATCTGGCGCTGGTTCCGCAGCGCGAGACCGGCATGACGCCGTACGAGATCATGCTCTCGGAGTCGCAGGAGCGCATGCTGCTGGTGGCCTACAAGGGCCGCGAGCAGGAAGTGCTCAATGTCTTCAAGAAATGGGGTCTGGACGCCGTCATCATCGGCCGCGTCAACGACGACGGCATGATGCGCGTGCGCAATCACGGCACGGTGGTCGCCGAAATCCCCAGCCGCCAGTTGGCCGACGAAGCGCCGCTCTACAACCGGCCGTACACGAAGCCGTTGCGTGAGGTGCCCGTCGAGGCGCCCGCGTTTGCTTCAAAAAATCTCAAAGCCGACCTGCTGAAACTGGCCGCTTCGGGCGACCTGTGCGACAAGCGTTGGATCTGGGAACAGTACGACTACATGGTCCGAACCAACACGGTCTCGGGCCCCGGACTCGACGCCGCCATCGTGCGCGTCAAGGGCACGGAAACGTCGATCGCCATGGCGCTCGATGGCAACGGCCGGCAGACCTATCTCGACCCGCGCCTCAGCTCGAAGCTGCTGGTGGCCGAGTGCTGCCGCAACCTCGCCTGCGTCGGCGCCGAACCGATCGGCACGACGAACAATCTGAACTTCGGCAATCCGGAGCGCCCGGAGATTATGGCGCAGCTCGTCGAGTCCATTGAGGGCATCGCCGAAGCCTGCGAGTTTTTCGAAGCGCCTATTACGGGCGGCAACGTCAGCCTGTACAACGAGACGCTGGGCGAGCCGATTTTCCCGTCGCCGGTGCTGGGCATTGTCGGCCTGATGAAGACCACGCTGCCGCCGGGCATCGCCTATCGCGCCGCGGAGCGCGACATCGTGCTGATCGGTGGCGTGGGTACGGCCAACAACGTTGAGATGGGCGGCACGCAGTACGCCAAGCAGGTGACCGGCCAATTGTGGGGCCTGCCGCCGCGGATCGATCTGGAATTCGAAAAACGGGTTCAGGCCGCGACGCGCGAAATCGTCATCGCGGGTCTGGCCGAAACGGCGCACGACATCAGCCAGGGCGGTCTGGCGTGGGCGCTCGCCGAAGGCACGTTCGCGAACGGCGTTGGCGCTGCGATTCAACTCGATAGCGAGTTGGGGCCCGAGGTGCTGCTGTTCCACGAAGGCCCGTCGCGCGTCATCGTCTCGACGGCCAACCTCGCTAAGGTTCAGGCAATCTGCGACCGGCATAACGTGCCGGCGCTTGCGATCGGCAAGACGGGTTCGGACCGCCTGACGATCGCCAATCGTGGCCAATCGCTCATCGACGTCCGTGTGAGCGAAATCCGGGAAATCTGGTCGACGGCGCTTGCCAGCGCACTGCACGCGGAAACCCATGCTTGAAGAAGACTTGCCGTTCGATAAGCTGCACGAGGAGTGCGGCGTCTTCGCCGTCTACGGTCATCCGGAAGCGGCGAATCTTACGCATCTCGGCCTGCATGCACTGCAACATCGCGGGCAGGAGAGCGCCGGCATCGCCTCGTCGGACGGCAAGCTGATCTACACGCACAAGGCGATGGGGCATGTCGCCGATATCTTCACGGCGTCGGTGCTGAACGGACTGCCGGGCTACATGGCCATCGGTCATAGCCGTTACTCGACGGCGGGCGACAGTTCGCTGCTGAACGCGCAGCCCTTCTCGGTCTCGTGCAACAAGGGCCGCATCTCGGTTGCGCATAACGGCAACATCACGAATGCGCTGGAACTGCGGGCCGAACTCGAAGATCACGGCGCCATTTTCCAGGCGTCGAGCGACTCCGAGGTGATCCTGCACCTGGTCGCGCACAGCAACCAGCGGACGCTGGCCGAGGCGCTGCGGGAAGCGCTGATGCTGCTGGAAGGGGCCTTCTCCCTGGTGGTGATCGCCGGCGACAGCATCATCGTGGCGCGCGATCCGCACGGCTTCCGGCCGCTCGCGATCGGACGCATGAACACGGGCAAGGGCCCGGTCTACGTCTTTGCTTCCGAGACCTGCGCCTTCGACCTGATCGACGCGCACTACGTCGGCGACGTCGAACCGGGCGAGATGGTGATTGCCGGTCCGAACGGGCTCACGCGCGAGTTTTACACACTGCCCGACAAGCCCGCGCAGTGCGTCTTCGAGCACGTTTATTTCTCCCGTCCCGACTCGATCGTTTTCGGCGTCGCGGTGCAGCATTCGCGTGAGTTGATGGGCCGCTTTCTTTCCGAAGAGCTGCCCGTCAAGGCGGACGTGGTCGTGCCAATCCCCGACTCGGGTGTGGCCGCGGCGCTCGGCTATTCGCACGCCTCGGGCGTGCCGTTTGCGCACGGCCTGATCCGCAACCACTATGTGGGCCGCACCTTCATCGAGCCGTCGCAGGCGATTCGCGATTTCGGCGTGCGCCTGAAGTTGAATCCGGTGCGCGAGATCCTGGCCGGCAAGAGCGTTGTCCTGGTGGACGATTCGCTCGTACGCGGGACCACGTCGCAAAAGATCGTCCGCATGGTGCGCAACGCCGGTGCGAAGCAGGTCCACCTGCGCATCTCCTGCCCGCCGACCGTTTCGCCGTGCTTCTACGGCGTCGACACGCCGACCAAGCGCGAACTGATCGCGGCGAATCAGAGCGTCGAGGAGATTCGCCAGTTCATCGGCTGCGACACGCTGGCGTATCTGTCGATTGAGAAGCTCGCTCAGGCCGTCGCCGATACGGGCGCGGAACGCCGCTTCTGCTACGCCTGCTATACGGGCAAATACCCGACCGACCTCGTCAATATCGACGAGTTGATGACGGCACGTCCCAACCGCTGCTAGCTTCACCCGCAACTAAGGCGGGGGGATTCGCTTTCAGCGCGGCCCGTGCTAGAGTGCCGGGGCATGAGGGACCGATTCTCGCGCCGGAATCTGCTCCTGGCCGCCGCCGCATCCGCGGCCGCGAGGGGGCAACAACGCGGTCACAGCCGGGGCGTTCCCAGCAATCCTTCCATTGAACCATACGCCGCCCGTTCCACTGTCTCGCTGGTTCAAGGCAACCAGCGCTACGACAACATCTACACGGCCCTGACTGCGATTGAGGATCAGATCCTGCCGGTCCTGGCCGCCAAGACGTCGATCCTGATCAAGCCGAATATCGTCGACCCGTCCTACCCGCTCGCCATCACGCATCCCGACGCGCTGCGCGCCGTGCTCGATTTCTTCGTGACGCGTTTTCGGGGCCCGATTGTGATCGGTGAAGGCTCGGCCATGGACACGTGGACCGGCTACAACGCGCTCGGCTATCCGCAACTGATCGCCGATTATGCAGGGCGCGACATCCGGTTGGTCTGCTTCCACGAAGAAGGCCTGTACAAGGTGCTGCAGGTCGCCGACCACGACACGCACATCGCACCGGTGCGTCTGGCGGCGCGGCTCTTCGACCCGGCGGCGTACATCGTGTCGCTCGCGATGCTGAAGACGCACAACGTCGTCATCGCAACCATGAGCGTGAAGAACATGGTGATGGGCGCGCCGCTGCACCAGCCGCGCAGCGCGTCCGAGGCCTGGAATGACAAGCGCAAGTTCCACTCCGGCGTGCGCGGCAGCAACTTCGACATGTTTTTGAACGCTCAAAAGCAGCGGCCGTTCTGGGGGCTCGGCGTCATCGACGGCTTCACCGGCATGGAAGGCGACGGCCCGACCGAAGGGACCGCGGTGGCGTCGCACGTGGCGCTGGCTTCCACGGACCTGATCGCGCTGGACCGTGTGGGCCTGGACGTCATGGGCATCGATCCGACGACGATCGGCTACCTGAACTACTGCTGGCAGGCGGGCCTCGGCCAATACGACATGAACCGGATTGACGTACGCCCGCGCGCCATCGGCGCGTATCCGTACGCCTACAAGCTGCACTCCGACTACGACCAGGAGTTGCTGTGGATGGGAACGGCGCTGGAGTGCGGCAGCAACCCGGTTTTGGGTTAGCGGCAGTTTTGATTTTTCTGTAGACACGCAGACTGCGGGCGCAGACCTGCCGCCTCGAAACGGAGCCGCGACCGTCAGGGAGCGGTTGTATCCAAATGATTGTCAGTCACTTGCAGCGTAACAGTGCTTTTCGTCCAGGGCTTCGTGCTGGCATCCGGCGTGAGCCTCCCGGCTCCGCCGTGGCCGCGAACGAGTACGCGGCGCCCGATCAGCCTCGACAGCGCGACGGATGCCCCCTCTCTGACGTTCGGGGTTCGGTGCTGAAGAGGCGCTCTGCGGCGTGGCAAAGCGATCGCGGGTTCGCCGTTGCTTCACCGGCGTTGAATGGCGTGCTGAGCCAGCACCGATCCGGTCGAAGCTCATTCTGAAACGGCTTTCAGGTTTCGCGCCGCCGGCTCGCGAAAGCCAATCGGGGCCGAAGTCTGGGATGCTGGTAGAGCGCGTATGGAACTGATTCGCCGCTGGCTGCTGCCTTCGATCATCGACATCCTGACCCTGATCCTTCAGACCTACCTCTACCGCTATCTGCGCGAGACGGCATGGGTGAAAAAGAGCGCGGTGCGCGGATGGGCTTTGCGCGCCGTCTACTACGCGCTCTTCGCCTACATGATTTTCGTTGTGCCGCTGCTGGTGCAGCCGTGGCACGGCCTGTTCAACTCAGTGGTGCTGTCATGGATGCTGGCGGGCACGATGCTCTGGCTGATGGTCGTGGTCAGCTTGGGCATCTGGGTGGCGCTGCACCGGCGCTTAAGTGCGCCGGAGCGGAGCATCGACCCCGGACGGCGTGCGTTTCTGCGGATTGCCGCGCCTGTGGTGGCCTTTGCGCCGACCGCCGTCGCGGCCGCCGGGATGGAGCGCGCGCATTCGCGCCCCGCGTTGCGTGAAGTCAATGTCCGCATCCGCGGGTTGCATCCCGATCTGAATGGCATCCGGATCGCGCAGCTTACCGATATCCACTACGGCCCGTTTCTTGGCAGCCGTGAATTGGAATACGCCGTGGCGATGGCGAATGAAACGAAGCCGCACGTGATGGTGGTCACCGGCGACCTGATCACGCGCTACGGCGACGACCTGCGCGGCTGTCTGAAGATCCTCAAGGCCCTGCGCGGCGAGGCCGGTATCTGGGCCTGTCACGGCAATCATGAGCAGTACGCGCAGGTGGAAGACGAGGCGACGCGGTTGGGCGCACGGCAGGGGATTCACTATCTCCGCGGCGCCAGCGAGGTAGTGCGTTTCGGTCAAGCGAAGCTGAACCTGAGTGGCATAGACTACCCTCATTGGGGAGAAGAGCCATTGGTGGGCGCCGAGAACTGGCTGGCGAGTGATGCGCTGAACGTGCTGCTGTCGCACACGCCGGCGGCCTTCGACCGGGCCGCGGAACTGGGCTTCGATCTGACCCTTTCCGGCCACACGCATGGCGGTCAGGTGAACATCCCGCTCGGCGGCGAGAACCTGACCTTCGTCCGCGTCTACACGCCCTACATTCAGGGCCTCTACCAGAAGGACGGCAGGCAGCTTTACGTGAGCAGCGGGCTCGGCACGGTCGGCGTGCCGTTGCGCATCGGGGCCGATCCCGAGGTCACGCTGATTCGTCTATGCGGCATCTGATCCTGACCGACATCCACGGCAACATCGACGCGCTGGAGGCGGTTCTGCGGGATGCTTCGGGCCGGTATGACGAAGTCGTCTGTTGCGGCGATCTGGTCGGCTATGGCGCCTGTCCGATCGAGGCCATCGAATGGATCCGCCAGGAAGCCACCTGCATTGTGCGGGGCAACCACGACCGGGCGCTGTGGGAAGACGGTTTGAAAGAGACGTTCAACCACGCCGCGCAGCGGGCGATTGAGTGGTGCCTCGAAGTGCTCGGCCCGGGCGATCTCGAATGGCTGCGCGAACTGCCGGCCGGTCCGTTGTGGCTCGACGGTTTCGGTCTGGCGCACGGCTCGCCCGCGGACGAAGACGACTACCTGACGCTGACCGCCGACGTCACCGGGCTCGACCGTTATTTCGAGGACAAGCTGCTGTTCTTCGGGCACACGCACATTCAGGGCGGCTGGAGCTGGCAGCGCGGCGGCATTCAGCCGATGAGCGTGCCCGGCGCGCGCGAAACGCAGCGCGTGCTGGACCTCGATCCCGATTATCTGTATCTGATCAATCCCGGCTCGGTCGGGCAGCCGCGCGACCGCGACCCGCGCGCCGCGTACGCGATCTGGGATTCGACCGACCGGCTGTTGACCCTGCGCCGCGTCGTCTACGATATTCGCGCGGCCCAGGGCCGTATCCGCGCCGCGGGCCTGCCGGATTCGCTCGCCGTGCGGCTCGCCGCCGGGCGCTAAGCGTTGCATTGCGGTGTGGCTCTCCCGAGCCGCGCGGGCCATCCATGGCCCGCCGTGTTCAGCTCATTTCCCTTCAGGACCAAGCCGCGAGCGTCGTCGCACGGGCATGTTGCAAGCTGTTGACACGTAATGAGATACAACCGCTCCCTGACGGTCGCGGCTCCGTTTCGAAGTTGTACTTCGTATCCCGAGGCAGCCGCCGCCCGCGGCAGCGCCGTTTCTGTCAGGCGCTACCGGGCAACGGCAACGTCCGGTGATACATCGTCGTTCCGAGCTGGCATCCCGCGCGCGTCGAGTACGAAAAGGATGTCGATCTGTGCGTACATCTGAACGCTTTTGCCGCTCGTCTTCGAGGGACGGTAAACCCACTGCCACGCCGCCTCCCGCGCAGCCGCGACCAGCAGTGGATGCCCGCCGACCAGCGTCAGGTGCTTGACGTGCCCGTCTTTCCCGATCAGCGCCGTGAAACGAACGGTGCCTTGAATGCGGTATTCCAGCGCCAGCGCGGGATACTCGGGCGCAACCTTGTACGCGATCCGCCACGGTGGCAGGATGATCGGGCCCCGCGCGGTAGGTCGCTGCGCTCCGACCGAGACGGGGAGCAGGAACAGGAGAAAAGCCGGAACGGCCCAGCGCAACATGCTCATGCCGTGCGCCTCCGGCTTCAATTATGGGCGACTCCGATGTGCGCGGGAAGCCCGCTTTCACTCCGCCAGCGCCGCGCGGATGCGGGCCGCCGTGGCTTTGCCCGCGACCTTGGTGAGATCCTCTTCGCTCGCCGCCTTGACACCCGCGAGACTGCCGAAGTGGGTGAGCAGTTTTTGCGTCGTGCGCGGCCCGACGCCCTGAATCTGAATCAGCTCGGAGGTCAGGCGCTGCGAGTCGCGGCGGTTGCGGTGGAACGTGACGGCGAAGCGGTGCGCTTCGTCGCGAACCATCTGCATCAGTTGCAGTACGGGCGAGCGGCGGTCGAGCACGATGGGCTCGTCCTCCTGGCCGTAGACGTAGAGCAGTTCTTCTTTTTTGGCGATGGAAGCGAGCGGCAGGTTGAGGATGCCCAGCCGGTCGAGCGCGTCGGCGGCGGCATGCAACTGGCCGAGCCCGCCATCGATCAGCACCAGCCCGGGCATGGGCTTGCCCTCGTCGCGCAGGCGCATGTAGCGCCGCGTGACCACCTCGTGCATCGAGGCGAAATCGTCGCTGCCCTCGACCGTCTTGATGATGAACTTGCGGTAGTCGGATTTCTTCATCCGGCCCTGCTCCCACACCACCATGCTGGCCACCTTGTCGGTGCCGGAGATGTGCGAGATGTCGAAGCATTCGATGCGCTCCGGCGGTTCGGGCAGGCCGAGCGTCTCTTCGAGCGCCGCGGAAATGGCCTTCGACGTCGGTTTCAGCACGCGGAAACGCTGCTCGAAGCTGCTCTTCGCGTTGGAGGCGACCAGCGCCAGGAGCGCTTTCTTCTGGCCGCGCTGCGGCGTGTGGATCTCCACCTTGTGCCCGCGCTTTTCGGAGAGCAATTCCTCCAGCACGCCGGCGTCGTCGAATTCGATGGGCAGGTGAATGCTGGAGGGCACGGGCTGCGCCTCAGCGTAGATCTGCATCAATAGTGTGGTGAAAAACTCGCCGGGCTCGAAGTCGGTGACGTCTTCCCAGAAAAAATCGCGCCGGTCCACGATGCGCCCGTTGCGCAGGTGGAAGAGGTTGACGGCCACCTGCGGCAGTTCGGCGTAATAGCCATAGATGTCGGTGTCGTCGCCCGAAGCGGCGGCCATCTTCTGCTTTTCGTCCTGCTCCTGAACGGTCTGCAGCACGTCGCGCAGCGCGCCGGCTTCTTCGAAGCGCAACTCCTCGGAAGCCTGCTCCATGCGGGCGCGCAACTCGTCGGCGAGATCGTGCAGCCGCCCTTCCAGGAAGAGCCGCACGTTGTGCACCTGCTCCGCGTACGCCTCCGGCGTCGTCAGAGCCTGAACGCACGGGCCCAGGCAGCGATGGATGTGATACTCCAGGCACGGCTGCGGGTGGAAGCGGGTCAGGTCCACCTGGCACGAAGGGATCTTGAAATAGCGGTGGATGAATTTCACCAGCCGGTAGGCGAGGTTGCCCGGGAAGTACGGGCCGAAATACGCCGCGCCATCCTTGCGGACGCGGCGCGTGACGTAGACGCGCGGCCACGGCTCGGCGGTGAGCTTGATGTAGGGATAGGTCTTGTCGTCGCGCAGCAGGACGTTGAAGCGCGGCTTGTACTGCTTGATGAGATTGTTCTCGAGCGCGAGCGCTTCCTTCTCGTTATCGAGAATGATGTAGTCGAGGTCGGCGGCCGTGTGGACCAGGCTGCCGGTCTTGGCTTCGGCGAGGCGCTCTTCCAGGAAGTAGCTGCGCACGCGATTGCGCAGGTTCTTCGCCTTGCCCACGTAGAGCACCGTGCCGGCGGCGTCCTTGTACAGGTACACGCCCGGCTCGGTGGGAAGCTGCGAGGCTTTGTTGCGTAGATACTCGAATGCCGGCTCGCCCAAGCTCATGCGCCCTATAATTTTGATTGTGGCACGTGTGATTCTGCTGGCTCTCGTTGGCGCAATGCTCGGCTACGGCCAGCAGTCGAAGGAGGCCTCCGCTCCGCCGCCGGAAAAGCCCGCCGTCCAGGCGCCGGTCGAAGAACCGCCCGAGGAAGACGCCGCGGCGATCCCGCGGACCTACGATTTCAATCCGATCGAGGCTGAAAAAGAGGTCAAAGTCGGCAAGTTTTACTTGAAAAAGGGCAGTTTGAAGGCGGCATTGAACCGCTTTGAGGACGCCTCCAAGTACAATCCCGCCTACGCCGAGGCGTACCTTTTTCTGGGCGAAACGCGCGAAAAGCTGAAGGACCGGAAGGGCGCGAAAGAGGCCTACGGCAAGTACCTTGAACTTGCGCCGGACGCGAAGAACGCCGGCGAGGTTAAAAAGAAGCTCGAAAAGCTGCACTGACGTCGGGCGCGCCGCTCGCAAGGCAGTTCCGCCGAAGCCCTGTTCGCGCTGAAAATCGGCCCACCGGCATCCTCATTTCCGCGCGGCACAAAGCTGCGAAAACGATATGCGATGCGCGGCCCTCAAAAAAGCAAAACCGCGCAAATGCGCGGTTCGTGATTTGCAAGCCATTTAGAATCAACACAATAGAAATCGCAAACCGCGCATTTGCGCGGTTTTGCTTTCCGCTGCAAGCGAGTGCTGAGCAAGGGGATACAACCGCTCCCTGCCGGTCGCGGCTCCGTTTCCAGGTCGCGGCTCCGTTTTCAGGTTGTGGCTTCGCTGCGGGCTTATTTGTACCAGTCGCGGATGCGCACTTCGATGGGCAGCCCTTTGAGCGCCTTCTCGAAAACGCTCAGGTCGCTGCCGCGATAGTGATACGGGTAAACGATCTTCGGCGCGAAGGCCTTGACGCCTTCCGCGGCTTCCTCGGGCGGCATCGTGTAGGGCAGATTCATGCAGACGAAGGCGACGTCAATGTGCCGCAGCGCCTTCATCTCCGGGATCGCTTCGGTGTCGCCGGAGAAGTAGAAACGCTTGCCGCCGTACGTGATGACGTAGCCATTGCCGCGGCCCTTGTCGTGATAGAACTTGCCCGGCGCGGGGCCGCGCTTCAGGTTGTACATCGGCACGGCTTCGATGGTGAACGCGCCCCAGTGCTGCGTCTCGCCATTGCGGATCGTGTTGCCGGTCTCGAGCGCCGCGGTGACCGCCGCCGGCCCGAGGATTTGCGTACCGGCCTTCTTCACCCAGCCGATGGCCGTCGTATCCATGTGATCGCCGTGGATGTCGGTGAGCAGGATCAGGTCGGCCTTGGGCAGCGCGGCGTACTTGGCCTCGGTGCCCTGGCTCCAGGGATCGAGGGCGATCACTTTGCCGCCCGCTTCGATCAGCAGGCTCGCGTGAGCCACCGGCGTGATCTTCACGCTTCCGTTCGACGTCTTGAATTCTTCGGCTGCGTAGAGCGAGGCCGCCGCGCAACCCACAACAACGGCAAGCGATGTCAGGCGCATGTGCCGATTGTAACTCCCGCTGAAATGAGGATTTGGGCACGCGCGGGCGTACCACATCCCGAGCCGCGTGTGCGATTGACTTCTCTTAACCCAGGTCTTTATGCTGTCAAGCGAAGAGTCGTTTCACGCGGGGATTCGTCCAGTCAGATGTGAAGCCGCTCTCTTCCCGCATCCCTTTAAGGATGAAACCATGATCAAGGTCGAAGGACTGACCAAACGCTACGACAACTTTGTGGCTGTTCGTGGCATTGATTTCGAAGTGGAAAAAGGCCAGATTGTGGGCTTTCTGGGGCCGAATGGCGCCGGCAAGACAACCACGATGCGCATCCTGACCTGCTTCATGCCGCCGTCGGAAGGCACGGCCTCGGTGGCCGGTTACGACGTGCTGGCGCAGCCGCTGGAAGTGAAAAAACGCATCGGCTATCTGCCGGAGACGCCGCCGCTGTATCCGGAAATGGAAGTCGGCGAGTACCTGACGTTTGTCGGCAAGCTGAAGGGTATCCCAACCGCGGATCTGCCGCGCCGCGTCAAGGAAGTGGAAGCGCGCTGCGCCGTGACGGACGTCGCCGACAAGCTGATTTCCAAGCTTTCGAAAGGCTACCGGCAGAGAGTCGGGCTGGCGCAGGCGATCATCCACAATCCGGACGTGCTGGTCCTCGACGAGCCGACCTCGGGCCTCGATCCGAAACAGATTCACGAGACGCGCGAGTTGATCCGTTCGCTCGCCGGCGAGCACACCATCATCCTGAGCACGCACATCCTGAGCGAAGTGGAGCAGACGTGCGATCACGTCATCATCATTTCCAAGGGCAAGATGGTGGCTAAGGATTCGGTGGAGAACCTGACCAGCCGGTTGCGCGGCCAGGCGTCCATTGCTCTCGAAATTGCGGCGCGCTCGGGCGAACTGAATGACGCCGATGTGACGGCCACGCTCGAAAAAGTGGCGGGCGTCGAAAAGGTGATCGTCCGCGATTCGCCGGTCAACCGGCATGAGTACGAGGTGGAAACGCAACCGGGCCAGGACGTTCGCGCCGAGCTGGCGCGCGCGGTCGTCGGCGCCGGGTGGGATTTGAATGAACTCCGCGCCGCCGCGCTGAGCCTGGAAGAGGTCTTCCTCGAACTCACTGCCTCGGAGAAAGCGCAGGGAGAGCAGCAATGAAAAACGTTCTGACCATCTGCGAAAAAGAACTCAACAGCTACTTCGCGTCGCCCATCGCGTATATCACGATGGCGATGTTCGCGATCCTCTTCGGTTTCTTCTTCTGGAATTCCATCGGCTACTTCGTCAGCATCAGCGTGCAGTCCGTTGCGATGGGCCGCGCGTTCCCGATGGACATCAACGAAATGATCGTGCGCCCGCTGCTGCTGAACACGAGCGTCATCGGGCTGTTTCTGATTCCGATGATCGCCATGCGGCTGTTCTCGGAAGAGAAGCGCTCGGGCACGATCGAGCTGCTGCTGACCTCGCCGGTGCACGACGCCGAAATCGTGATCGGCAAGTGGCTGGCGGCGCTGGCGCTGTACGGCACGCTGCTGCTGATCAGCCTGGCGAATATCGGGTTCCTGTTTCTCTACGGCAAGCCCGACTGGCAGCCGATGGCGGCGGGCTACCTGGGACTGATCCTGCAGGCCGGCGCGCTACTCGCCGTGGGCGCCTTCATTTCGACGCTCACGAAAAATCAGATCATCGCCGGCATGGCGACCTTCGCGGCGTGCCTGCTGTTGTGGGTTTTCGAATGGGTGGGTGGCTACGAGACGACGGCGTGGGCCAAGACGATGACCTACATGAGCGTGGTGTCGCACTTCGAGCCCTTCGCCAAGGGCGTTATCGATACGAAGGACGCCATCTATTTCCTGTCGCTCACGTTCCTGGGTCTGTTCCTGTCTGTACGGAGCCTTGAGTCGCTCCGCTGGAGGTCCTAAGCGATGCAGT